>LSQX01395321.1_pt7 | contig 11717 bp, 10 predicted proteins | sample 654561 | NCBI WGS metagenome assembly LSQX01 (sample SAMN04489861, study PRJNA283612) | anaerobic digester metagenome | isolation source: 4 biogas reactors fed with cattle manure at either 37C or 55C with and... | place: Denmark: Kongens Lyngby | collected 2014 | reverse complement strand
GCTCCTTCTTTGTCGTAAATCTTTATGATTACATTCCGGGGTCCGGGGAGAATCTCCCCGGTCAGGGGTTTGGGGATGAAATCCCCAACGTTCCCAATATCAATCCGTATCCACCACAACTTCACCCCGCTTGACAACTGTCTTCACAAGGTTGCTGCCAAAGCGGTAGAAGAGGAAGTCCAGTTCCTGCGCGTCCCAGATGACCAGGTCAGCCAGTTTGCCGGGCTCGATGCTGCCAACGCGGTCAGCCCTGTCAATGGCGGCAGCGGCGTTGAGGGTGACAGCGGTAAGCACCTGCTCGGAGGACAGGCGGTAGTTGTAGGCGGCCAGGTTCATGCAAAACTGCAGGGAGTAGGAGGGGCAACTGCCCGGGTTGAAGTCACTGGCGATGGCAACGGGCACGCCGGCCGCGATTAAATCCTGCGCGCGGGCGTAGGGCTTGCCCAGGTAGAAGGAGGTGGCGGGCAAGAGGCAGGCGATGGTGCCGCCCTGTTTGAGGGAGGCGATGCCGCTGTTTTGGAGGGTAATCAGGTGTTCGGCCGAAATGGCGCGAAGTTCGCCCGCCAATTCGCTGCCGCCAATGGCGTCGATCTCATCCGCGTGGATCTTGCTTGTCATCCCGTGCGCCTGCGCGGCCTGCAGGATTGCTGTTGATTCCGCTACATCGAATACGCCGGTTTCGCAGAAGACATCGCAAAATTCGGCCAGGTTTTCCTGCGCGACCGCGGGGATGATGGTATGCAGGATGAGGTCCAGGAAGGCCTGCCGGTTGTCCTTGTATTCGCTGGGCACTGCGTGCGCGGCCATCAGGGTGGAGACGACGTCCACCGGGTGTTTTTCATTCAGCTGCTTGGCGACGCGCAGCTGCTTTAACTCGTTCTCCAGGTCCAGGCCATAGCCGCTCTTGGCCTCCACCGTAGTGGTGCCCAGGGCCATCATGCCGTCCAAGGCTTTGGCGGCCTTGTCAAACAGTTCCTGTTCGGTGGCTTTGCGGGTTTGGTCTACCGTATTCAGGATGCCGCCGCCGGCAGCCAGGATGTCCAGGTAGGGCACACCGGCTAATTTTTGCTGCAATTCATGGGCGCGCCAGCCGCCAAAAACCAGGTGCGTGTGCGCGTCCACCAGCCCAGGGGTCACCAGGTGCCCGCCCGCGTCCAGGATGTGGTCCTGCGGGATGCCGGCCAGGTCGGGCTGCCCGGTGCCGATTTCTTTAATCAAGCCGTTCTCAATCAGCACATAGGCATCCGTCAAGCTGACAATCTCACCCTGCTGGTCGCCCGCTTTGGCGGCATGCCCTTTAGGGGTAGCCAGGGTGCCGATGTTGATGATGGCAGAAAGTTGGTGTCTGCTCATTGGAACAACCTGTCCAGCAAACTGTCATCCGCAAGCTGGGGGATGGTGATGTGGTCGCTGGTGGGGAAGAGCTGGTTGTACTCCTCACTGGTAGCAACCGCGTTGTCGTTGCGCGCCCAGTTGCGCCGGGCGACGCCAACCATCACGTCAAAGGGCATGGCGGCGCGCAGGATGGTATCCACCCGCTCGCTGCCGTCCAGCACCATACCAAAGCCGCCGTTGATGGACTTGCCGATGCCCACGCCGCCGCCGTTGTGCAGGGCAATCATGCTCATCCCGCGCGCGGCGTTGCCGGCGAAGCACTGGGTGGCCATCTCCGCCATGATGTTGGAGCCGTCCTTGATGTTGCTGGTCTCTCGGAAGGGGGAGTCGGTGCCGCCGGTGTCATGGTGGTCACGGCCCAGCATCACAGGGCCAATCTGCCCCTCGCGCACCATCTGGTTAAAGCGCAGGGCGATGTTCATGCGCCCCAGCGCGTCCTGATACAGGATGCGGCACTGGGTGCCAACCACCAGGGCGTTCTTCTCCGCGTCGCGCACCCAGACCCAGTTGTCCCGGTCCTGGTAGCGGCGGTTGGGGTCAATGCAGTCCATGGCAGCCTGGTCGGTCTTGACCAGATCCTCATGCTTGCCCGACAGGCAGCACCAGCGGAAAGGCCCGTAGCCGTAGTCAAACAGCTCCGGCCCCAAGATATCCTCTACATAGCTGGGGAAGATGAAGCCGTCCAGGTCGTTTTCGCCGTTTTTGCACACCTCGCGTACACCGGCGTCAAACACAGCCTTTAGGAAGCTGTTGCCATAATCAAAGAAGTAGGTGCCCCGCGCGACATGCTGTTGAATCAGGCGGAAGTGCTGAATCAGGCTTCTGTCCACTTCCTGGCGGAAGCGCTCCGGCTCCTGCGCCAGCATGCGCGTGCGCTCGGCAAAATCCATGCCCTGGGGGCAGTAGCCGCCCTCATAGGCCGCGTGGCAGCTGGTCTGGTCGCTCATCAAATCAACCAGAATATCCTGCTCATTAAGGTAGGCCAGCAAATCCACAATGTTGCCGTGGTAGGCGATGGCGCAGGCCTCGCCCTTACTCTTGTGATCCAGCGCTTCTGCCACAGCAGTCTCGGCGCTGTCATGCACAGCGGTCACCCAGCCCTGGCTGTGGCGGGTCTTGATGCGGGAGATGTCCACCTCCGCGATGATGGCACTGGCGCCGGCGATCACAGCCGCCTTGCCCTGCGCGCCGCTCATCCCGCCCAGACCGGAGGAGATGAACAGCTTACCGCCAAGGTCGCTTTGCTGGTCAATGCCCAGCTTCAGGCGGCCGGCGCCCAGCAGGGTGTTGTAGGTGCCGTGGACAATGCCCTGCGGGCCGATGTACATCATGCCGCCGGCGGTCATTTGGCCGTAGTTAGCCACGCCAATGGCGCCCGCGCGGTTAAACTGGGTTTGGTTGTCAAACTGGCCAATCATCAAGCCGTTTGTGATGATGACACGGGGGGACATCGGATGGGAACGGAACAGGCCCAGCGGGTGCCCGGACATGATGACCAGGGTCTGATCCTGGGTCAGGTGCTCCAGGTAGTGCTTGATGAGGCGGTACTGCATCCAGTTCTGGCAGACCTGGCCGGTCTCGCCATAGGTGACCAGCTCATAGGGGTAAAGGGCAACCTCAAAATCCAGGTTGTTGTCCATCATCACCTGAATGGCTTTGCCCTCGATGCAGTTTCCCTTGTATTCCTCAATGGGACGGCCTGTGATTTTACCTTCGGGGCGGAAGCGGTAGCCGTAAATGCGGCCGTGCTCTTCCAACTCCCTGGCAAACTCCGGCGCCAGGGCGCTGTGATGCTTTTTAGGGATATAGCGCAGCGCGTTTCGCACCGCCAGTTTCTTGTCATTTGCGCTCAAGTGCGCTTCACGCCGCGGCGCGCGGCGGATGCCCGGTTCAAAGGCGGGCTGCTCCGGCAGCACATCAAACAGCGCGGGGATGTTCAACTCATTCGTTTTCATCGTCTACCTCACCGGGCCATGAGGGCGGCCTGGCCGGTCGCCTCATGCTGGTTGGCGATGTCCGTCAACTCCTCGCATTCGGCGCGCATGCGCGCGACAAATTCCTCATCCTTGATGCCGCCCAGGTTGATCAGCACGTTGTTGACCGCGCCCAGCGCCGCCGCACGGCCCAGCAACACGCCCACCATACCGTCAGAAGCTGTGTTGATGTTGCCAATCTCCACCGTGCGGATCGCCAACTCCTGCACGCGCAGGCATTTTTTGACAACGGTCAGCGGCATCTGGCTGGCGCCTTTTAACCCCTCCTGCATGGCCTGGCGGCGGATTGCTTTTTCCTCCTCCGTGTCCTTGGGCAATTTCAGCGCCACCATGAAGGCGTCAAAGGATTCGGCGTCCTTCTGGATGTCCTCCAAAAGGTCTTTTCGCAGCAGCTCCGCTTCATCATGGATGACGTTCATCTCATCCCTGGTGTGCTCATAGCCTTCCTTGTCCACGGTCAATTTGGCCACCATGCTCACAAGGGCTGCGGCATAGGCGCCTGTCATCGCTGAAATGCTGCCGCCGCCCGGCGCGGGACTGGCGGACGCGGTCAGATCACACAGTTGGGTGACGGTCATATCCTTCATGTTCATGATGTCTTCCTCCTATAACCGGGTTTCAAGAACCTGGTCCATTTTAAAGTCTTCAATTTGCAGATAGTATTCGGCGCAATCCAGCAGCGCGCGCAGGGGAGCCAGGCCGATGAGCTCGCTGCCCACCACCGGCACGCCGTAGCGCCTGGCTTCCATTTTAACCGTTTCAAACACACGATAAATGGAAGACTGGGTGTAATCCGTCAGGTTCATGGACACCTGGGCCAGGTTGCGCTCCTCCAGCATCACGCCCATGGCCTTCACATAGCGGAAACCGCCGCCCACATGGCGCACCACCTTGGCGATGGCCTGGGCAATTTCCAGCTTGTCCGTACCCAGGTTGATGTTAAAGGCTACCAGGGGCATGCGCGCGCCCACCGCGGTCACCCCGCCGGAGGGGTGGATGGTCTTGGGGCCAAAGTCCGGCTCCCAGTCGGGATCCTTCATTTTCTCTGCCATGCCCTCAAACTGGCCTTTGCGGATGGTGCTCAGGTTCTCCCGGTTGGGGCGGGTGGCGGAACGCTCATATAAAAACACGGGCTGGCCAAGCTGCTCGCCCAGCGCTTGGCCCACTTCCCTGGCCACGCGGTCGGCGTCCGCCAGCTCGCAGTTTTTAATCGGGATAAAGGGGATGACGTCCACCGCGCCCATGCGGGGGTGTTGGCCCTCATGTGTGCGCAGGTCAATCAGCTCAATCGCCACCCCGCAGGCAGCAATCACCGCGTCCCTGAGGGGATCCGGCTCGCCAATCACGGTGAAGACGCTGCGGTTGTGATCCTTGTCCGCGCTGTAATCCAGCAGTTTCACGCCCTCCTTGCCCCGGAAACAATCGGCGATTTTCTCAATCACCTCGGGGTTTCTGCCTTCGGAGAAATTGGGGACAGTTTCCATGATGAATTCCATAGCTTACCTCGCTTGTTTTTATTCTGTTCCTGCCTTCTATCTTACATGAAAAAGCGCCGTTCGTCATTTGCCGGTGCAGATTTCATACATCAATACGCTTCAAACAGCATCCGCTCCATAAACAATTCGGAAAATCGCGCGCTGCCGCTTAAGGTGACCACCTGGGCCATCTGCGCGATTTTGAGGGATTTGTCAATCAAACCCTGGTCCATCAGCAGCATGGCAGCGCCTGTTAAGGCCGCGTTGCCCAGGGGGATGGTTTTGTCCGCAAGGCCGTTTCGAATCAGCCCGATGCGCGCCGCGGAGGAGATCCGCATGTGCGCGCCAAAGCCGCCCGCCAGATAAAAGCGCTGGATGTCCGCGGCCGCAAGCCCCGCCGTTTCACACAAGGCGCTGATGGCCGCGGCAATGGCGCCCTTGGCCAGCTGCAGCTTGCGGATGTCCTCCTGGTTCAGCCAGACACTGTCCGTCAAATACGCTTTCTCCGCATCCAGATGGCCGGTTTCATCCATGATACCCAGGTTCAGGAAGGCTGCCGCCGCGTCAATCAAGCCAGAGCCGCACAGGCCAATGGCTGGCTTGTTGCCAATGGTGGTTATCTGCAAACTCTGCTGCCTGATGCTGACGGTGTCAATCGCGCCGGGCAAGCTGCCCAGGCCCATATGAATGCCGCCGCCTTCAAAGGCAGGGCCGGCGGCTGCCGCCGCGCAAAAAAGCTGCCCTTTGTGCCACAGGGCAATCTCCCCGTTTGTGCCAATGTCTGAAAGCAGCGCGGTTTCAGGCCTGTCGCACAGCCCGCTTGCGATGAGCGCCATTAACAAGTCCGCGCCCAAAAAGGCCCCGATGCAGCGCGGCAGGTAGGTGGTGCCCAGCCATTCACCAAACAGGTGCTCGGCCAAAAACGGCGCCGCGGAGAGCGCTTTAGTGGAGTATCCGGTCAAAAAATGCAGCATGGCGGTGTTGCCGGTGATGACAGTATGCGCGATATCAGCTTCCATGATCTGCGCGGTTTGACATACCTGGGCGCGCAGGTGGTTGATGTCTGCCATCACCAGGTCCTGCAGCCGCTTTTCTTCGCCGGACAAGGCCGCGCTGATGCGGCCAATCACGTTGTCTGACAGCTGCGCCTGCGCGTTGCCCTTGGCCGCTGTGGCGATTTGCTCGCCCGTTTTGAGGTTGACCAAGAGGGCGGCAATGGTCGTGGTGCCAATATCAACCGCCAAGCCAAACTCGCCCGCCATCGGCTGTATGCCCACGAAAGTCTGCTGTCCAGACAGGGTGATGTTGCGCAGTTCCGCTTGCGCGCTCAGCCATACCTCAGCGTCACCTATAAGCCGTGTCTGGCAGGCCAGCACCCGGCCATCAACCGGGGCAGGGGACAGGGAACCGGTTGCCCGCAGCGCGCAGCGGCCGCAAATGCCCGCGCCGCCGCAGGGGGTAGACACGGTGTAGCCCTTCTCCCGCAGCAGCTGCGCCAGCCTGGGCTCTCCCTCAAAAAAAAGCACCTGGCTTGCCCCTGCCAGGTGGATGGTCAATTTACGCAAGATGGGCTTCCTTTACAAAAACCATGCCAAAGTAGGTGACCGTATTTTCGCCGTGGTGGTATTTCAGCCCCGCGTTCTTCGCGGTGTTGTACACATCAATCCCATAGGCCTCCAGGGAGGACATGGCCATCTCCGGCAGGATGCAGGGCAGGTCGTCCAGCTTCGTGCAGCGGTCACACATGCGGCAGCCGCCGGTGGACAGGTGCATCATGCCGTTAACATCCCTCAGGTGATTACGGATGCTGATGGCGATGTCGTTTTGCGCTTTGGCAGCCGCCAGCATCCCCTCAATGTCAAAGCTGTCCTCAAGCCTGCCCACCGTCTGGTAAAGCAAGCCGTAATCAAAGTCCTGCGCGTCTTTGATCAGCAGGTCAATCTGCCCAATATCCGGCGGGCACATGTGGCATTTGCCGTACAGCCCGCAGGCATTGGTCGCGCAAATGTCGCGGAAGACCGGGTCAAACACCACCTCTGTTTTGATGCTAAGCCATGCGGCCTTGTGCACGCCGCAGTCCAGCGCCAGTTTGATCATGCTGTCTTTCATCACGTGATGACCTCCAGCAAATACTGCGGGTACATAGTCTGCGCCAGGCGGATGCCCTTGTCCACATCGGCCACATCCGACGCCAGCACATTAAGGGCGTCATAAGCATTGTCCGGGCTTCCCGTATAGGGGGATACCTGCACCATCGCGCCGACGCAGTCCACAAGGGTGGGGCCATCCTTCGTTTCAACGATGCCCTTCACGCGCAGGCTGTCTTCCGCAAACAGGCGGATCATCGCGGTCAAGGCGGCACGGGGCACTTGCTGGCTGACGCGCATCAGCAGTTTGCGCAGGCTGATGTCCCGGTCGTGGATGGGCGCATTGTCATCATAGGAGGGGCGCAGGGTATCAATCAGCGCCAGGTCCACCTGCGACATGGTCACAGGCAAAATGGGCGTGAGGGGGTAGCGGGCAGCCAGCATCCCCAGTGTTTCTGTTTGTTCCGCTTCACTCACCGTATCAATCCGGTTGAGGAGGATGAGGTCGGACACGCTCAACTGCCGGGTGACGATGCGCGAGGTATTGATTACCTTGTTGATGCTGTCCGCGCCGGCCAGGGTGACACAGCCCTTGTAATGAAGGCCCTCTATCCCATCAATGATGGTGCGGATGGACACAGGGTCCGAAAACCCGGAGGATTCCACCAGCACCATCTCAACCTGGCCTGTCACCGCGTCCTTTATGGCGTCCTCAAACTCCTGCACGCGGCAGGCGCAAAAGATGGACCCATCGCAGATTTCCGTCACCGCGTCTGTCAATGCGCGCAACAGGGTGCCGTCTGATCCCCTGCGGCCAAACTCGTTCACGATGACCAGCAGTTTTTTGTCCTGGTAATGCGCGATCAGGCGCTTCATCAGGGTGGTTTTGCCCGCACCCAAAAACCCGGCCAGTAGGATGAGTTCGGTCATGTAGACAGACCTTTCAATTCATCAAGGGCATTGTTGATGGCGCTATCCAGCTGTGCCGGGGAGGGGATGAGGGAGGAGAAGGCCAGTTTCCCATTGATATACAGGCTGGGCAGCTTCTCAACGCCCATCTGCCGGCAGCGGCGGATGTTTTCCTTTTTGGTAAACTTGTATTCCACGACATCTATCTGGTTTAAAAAGCGCTTTCCCGCTTCCTCCGCCGCGTTCATCATATAGGTGCAGGCCGCGCAGGAGGCGGAGTCCAGGCTGAACACCTCGATCAAAGGTTTGCTTAAGTTCTGGTAATCGGGCAGGTCAACCTGCGTGTCATCGGACGCTGTGACATAGTTTGACAGCATCTGCCGCGCCGTGTCCGGCTCCCGCGCGGTGAGGGCGGCGGCGATCGCGTTTTCAATGGGCACACCATAGGGCATGTCACAGCCGGGCGCCAGCACAAAGCCGGTTTTGTCCGCAATCGCGTCCAGCAAGTCCAGTGTCGTCTTCATGTTGTCCTGCTGGCTGCCGTGCAGCATCACAGTGGTCAAGGGCAGGTTGCCGCCAATGGCGACCCCATGCGCGTTACAAATGTGCTTGGCCGCGGGCAAGTCCACATTCTCATCCACAAAGATGGCATCCGGCCTGGTTTTGCACATACCTTCAATATTCCGGGTGGCGTCACCGCACACAAAAAACGCGCTGGTGGATGCAAACGCCCTGATTTTGTCAAAAATCCTGGTATAGGGCGCGCGCAAGAATTCGTCAAAATGATCGCTTGAAATCTGGGAGACCAGGGGATCTACCACCGCGATCACGTCACAGCCCGCCTCCAGGTAATACTGCGCGATGTCCAGCGCGGTGTCTGCGCAGTAGGCAAGCAGGTCTTGTACCAGATCCGGCTCGTCATACATGTCCATGAACAGCTCGTTCCCGCGCAGGTGGGAGGCCAGCGTAAACGGCCCGCAGATCAGGCCAAACAGGGCAGTGTCCTCGCCAATCTCCGCTTTCACGCGCCGCATGACGGACAAAGCCAGCCCCATCCGGCCATCCGTTTTGGCGATCCGCTTTGTGGGAATCACCAGTTCTTCCGCCAGCGGATGCGTGCGCACAGAGGGCGGTGTATCCGCGCTCCATTTAAGCTCACAGCCCAGGATTTCGGCCTCCAGCTGCAAGTCAAACAGCACGGGCAGGCCATCCGGCGTATACAGCCGCTTGACAGCCAGCAGCGCGTTGACGATTTGCTCCTCGTCCTGCAGCATGGTGATGGCATCCGCGCCGGTTAAAAGGCCTGCGTGTACGCCGGCGAAGGGCACCCAGGGCACCCGCGGCGTGGGCTTTCTGAGCAGGGCATCAAGCACGATTTGCTTGCCGGTCACGGCAGATCCTTGATCAATTCAAACGCCATGTCAGCGGCGCTGGCGGCGTCCGCGGCGTAGGCGTCCGCGCCAATGTCCTTGCGGAACTCGTCCGTCACGGGCGCGCCGCCCACCATAATCTTCACCTGATCGCGGATGCCCGCATCCTCTGCCGCCTGCACCACCTTTTGCATGGCGGCCATGGTGGTTGTCAGCAGCGCGCTTAAGCAGATAATCTGGCAGCCCTGCTCCTGCGCGGTCTGGATGAAGGTCTCCGGTGCGACGTCCGTGCCCAGGTCGATCACCTCAAAGCCTTTGCCCTCCAGCATCATCTTGACCAGGTTCTTGCCGATGTCGTGCAAGTCACCCTGGACAGTGCCGATGCATACGCGGCCCTTTGATTCAACGCCGGACTGGGCAAAATAGGGCTTCAGCAGCTCCATGCCCCGGTTCATGGCGCGCGCGGCGATCAAAACCTCGGGCACAAAGACCTCGTTGTTTTTGAACTTGTCGCCAATGATGCTCATCCCGTGCAGCAAACCGTGCTCCAGGATATCCTTTACAGGGATATCCGCGTCAAGCGCCTGCTGCACCAGTTCCTGGACCACCTTGGCTTTTCCGGCTTGAAGGTTGGTTGAAATGTCCTGTAAAACCTGCATGGTATTCTCCTTTTAATCGCGTCGTCCCTTGTTCTGGATAATCTGCATGATCAGTCTTAAGCTCTTGAGGCTTGAACCATTGTTGATGCTGCCAGCGGTGGTGATATTGACGCCATTATAAACCAAAGCGTCGGCGCAGTCACGCGCAACTTCCCGGGTGATGGCGTCCACATCGTTGCGCATAAAACTCATGGGGGAAAGGCAGCCGTCAATGCGCGCGTGCGGCAGGTGCTTCCTGATCTCAGGGATCAGCACCGTCGGCCCGAAGTTGACGCCGGTTAAGTCCAGCCTGCCCAAAATGGGCAGCAGATGCCCCATGGCCGAGTCCGAATGCTGGTAGCGGCTGTCGTGGGCATCCGGCGCGTAGGTGTCAAAGATCTCCTTCAATACAGGGTAGCCGAACAGCTCATACATATCGGGTGTCAGCAAACAGCAGTTGTCGTCCGCGAAACTGAAGCCGCGGGTTTCCTCCGCCGTGGTGCCGTACTCCTCATCCATCACCCGCGCCATGCCCAGTGTGACCTTGGTGATGACGTCGGCAAAGCGCCGGGCCAGGTCCGGTTCATCCAGGATGAGGAATATAAAATCCTCCGTCCCCATGATGGAGCAGGCCAGGGTGACCGGGCCCCTGATGTGCCGCATCAGGGCGGGTTTCACACCGTAGCGCTCATACACCCGCTTCTTTTCCGCCTCCCAGTTCTCCGGCAGCATGAAGGCGCGCAGATCCATTTTTTCGACCTGATCCAGCAAACGTTCCAGTTCCTGTGTTGAGTGCACGCTCTGGGTGAGCCACTCGGTTTCGTTGTGGTAGATATACTTGCCGCCAAACACCTCCCCGATGCGTTTCACACCGGGCAAGCGCGCGTCCTCTGGCAGAACGTCTTCCTTCAGCAACCGCTTTCCAATCATCCGCTCTGATTTGTCGTTATAGCGACGGTTTAGTTCAATCCGCCGTTCTTGTGGAATGGGCATCCAGGGCGTGCCTTCCTCGCCCAATTCCGCGAACACGCACTCATCACTCATCCTGATGCCCAGGGGGATTTGTACAGACTGGTTAAAGCAATTATTGGCATGTGCCGCTTCGTCATCGCGCCAAAACTGCGCGATATCAAGCTCCTGCATACTTATCCTCCTTTTATACTGGTTGCGCTCCGTGTATAATCTGGGTATTATTATTTGTCTATTATGCATTTATTTCCCTCGTTTGTCAAGGCGGTTTCGCTGCGAAAACCTATATTAAAAAGACTCTGGTCTGTATTATTGGTGTGTTTTTTCGTTTGTTAAAACTCGACATTTACATATTTATGTGATACAGTAATGGTTGCTTTTTATGCAAACGACTGAAATGAAAGGACGCATCGATGACCCGAGAAATCGCGAGACAAAAGGCCAGGGAGCTGGTCGCCCGGATGACGCTGGAGGAAAAAGCCTCCCAACTCAAGTATGACGCGCCGGCGATTCCGCGGCTCAATCTGCCCGCCTACAACTGGTGGAGTGAGGCGCTGCACGGCGTTGCCCGCGCTGGCACAGCGACGGTTTTCCCGCAGGCAATCGGACTGGCTGCCATGTTTGACCCTGACTTCTTGAAGGAAATCGCGCAGACCATCGCCATTGAAGGCCGCGCGAAATACAACGAGGCGTCCGCGCTGGAGGACAGGGGCATCTACAAGGGCCTTACCTTCTGGTCGCCCAATATCAACATCTTCCGCGATCCACGCTGGGGCCGCGGCCATGAAACCTTTGGGGAGGACCCGCATCTGACCACGCGGCTGGGTGTCGCCTTTGTGAAGGGCCTGCAGGGGGATGGCGAATACCTGACCGCCGCGGC
>LSQX01363646.1_pt2 | contig 11717 bp, 10 predicted proteins | sample 654561 | NCBI WGS metagenome assembly LSQX01 (sample SAMN04489861, study PRJNA283612) | anaerobic digester metagenome | isolation source: 4 biogas reactors fed with cattle manure at either 37C or 55C with and... | place: Denmark: Kongens Lyngby | collected 2014 | reverse complement strand
TGCGTGGGATCAAGCACCCATTAATGCTCCTACTGCTTCCTTAGATAAGCCCGGATCTCATAACGCATCAAGTACTCAGTAGGATCAACATAGTTGCCGTATGGATCCTCTTCCCGCTCGGAATAATAGCTAAAATCGGCCATCCACTCCTGCGTGGTGGAACTGCCCTGAATCACTTCCCAGGCAATCGCAATGTTATCACTCGTGACAGAATCCGATAAGGTCAGGAAATTCATGATCACCTTGTCATCGCTTTCAAACCAGTCGAAACTACCGCTCTCAGTGACGTTGGTCTCAACACTGGTGATGCTGTACGAGCCAGACCCGTTTCGGTTAAAAGTCAGGGTGCCAGGAGCAGTCTCTTCTGTCTGTTCCTGCAAGATTTCTGACTGGAAAGTGGACATTTTCATCGATGTGATGTCCCACGTGCCAACAAGTTCCGAACTCCCACCACCACCACCACCTAAATTATCCAGATCCAGTTCAATGTAATCGGAGCAGGAGGTAGCCCCAAGAATCAGGCCTACGATGAGGACCAGTTTTGCTAGTGTTTTCATAGTTTTTCGACTCAGAGATTTGAGACAAATTTACTTGTTTTTTAATCCATTATTGATCACAAAAAGTGGATTAATTGCGATAATCAATACTTTTTCCCAAGGAGTATAACCTCCTTTCCGTAAATGAAGGGTCAGCCGATGAATGGCCTCGCCTATAACAATGCCGGCCAATGGAGTGACAATCAGGTCGTTAATCGATGGTTGCTCAAAGCCAGCCTCCAGAAAGTATTCCCACATGAGGGTCTGACCAATACACATCCCGGCCGAAGTTAAAAGACTACAACCCTGACTCCTTACTGAATTATAGTACCAGGCTCCCATGTAAGGATGACCGAGATAGTTGATGACCCAATGATCCTGATCCCATACCGGCGGTGAACTATACGCACGCTTCAGATTTGCTCCCCAGCTGTTCAACGGCTTGCCATGCCATCCACTAAAATCGGTGGGTGACAATAAAAGAATTCCTGTGCTTGCTGCTTGGATACCAAGTGATTCAAGCGATCCATACAAGAGTTTCTGATAGACTGGCCGATCACGCCCCAGCCAGTTCTGACCTGCGGTTGGCTCAAAGCCAATCAGACTGAATACGATTAAAAGGGTCAGTATTCTCTTCATTATTCTATTACTAAAGTGTCCAGTACGGTGCTGTAACATCCCCAACCTCCGATGGCTTCCCCTTCTAAATTGCTGAATGCCTCAAAATGAATGGCAAAAGGGTTTATCATGTTGGATGCTTCATACTTGGCATTATTGATCACTTCGTAAAAGGTCGGAGATAAATGTGCCAACTTGATAACCACGGTCTCGCCGCGCCGGAAAAAGGAGGTGTCGGGCCTCGATAATAGGCCGGCTTTGCGCATCAACGGTATCGAGAAGCTCGTTCCATTGAAATAGAAGTCGTTCAGAATATCCTGATTAACCTCCTGGAAAATGGAATCCTGACCAACGCGCTTGGCCCAAATCCGATAATAGTTGTTCTCAGCCGGAGGATCCGCAATGCTGAGATTCACATATCCCAGGGAGTCTTCACCAGGCTCCAGACTGAACCACAGCTTCTCCATATAGATCGCTTTTGCCATGGTGTCAGTTGCTGTAATTGCTTGATTGTCAATCTTAACCTCCAAGGTGTATATCTTCCCGACTTCTCCCTTCAGTCGCGAGCCACGATAAACCGGGATTTTCGGAAGAATCTCATCTTTAACCAGAAATAGTTGCTCCTGCTGATCCCCGCAGTGCAAATGAACTTCGGCATTGGTTACCACCAGGTTGAGGAGTTCAGTCGAATAGATCCGGTCAAATATTGGCACCGACCTTGTAATCAGCACCCGGGCCGTCTGTCCGGTTTCAATGCTCCCCTCAATCACCAACTTCTCCTCTTCCGGCAACGGCAATAGGTCAACATCCCTAAAACAGGAGGCCAGCAAAACCAAGACCGATATCCCCAGCACCAGCCTAAAAACGGCCAGTCCAGCTGAATGAGGGGATGAGCGGTAATAGTGACAGGCTTCTCGCCCGCGTTCCAAATTCTCCGTTGTCATTGATCCAGTTGGTGTCAAAATAGATGAAAAATGGATTCATCCGATTATAAAGATTGTAAACAGAAAAAGTCCAGGTCGATTGAATCTTCCTCTTCTTCTTTGGATAAATTTTCGTTGAAAAGTCCAGCCGATGATAGGGCGCCATCCGGAAATTGTTGCGCTCACCATAGTGGTTCACCACGTTCCCATCAAAATAGTAGAAGCTGCCCGGCAAACTAACAGCCTGACCGGTTGCGTAGAGATAATTGATAGTTAAATCGATGTATTCACTTGCTTGCCAGGTGATTACGGCGTTAAGGTCGTGCCTTCGATCATGTTTGGGGTAAAATCTCTTTCCGCCATTAATCTCATCAAACTGCCGGGTAGTGACCGACCAGGTATAGCCCAGCCATCCGGAAAGCCTGCCCTTTTTCTTACGGATCATGAATTCCAGTCCGTAGGCTGTTCCCTGACCAATGGTCATATGCATATCGAGGTTATATTTCAAGAGATCCAGGGTAGAAATTCCCTCTTTGAATTCAACCTGATTCTTCATATCCCGATAAAACCCTTCGGTATGAGCTTCCCACAGCCCATCAGCGAAAGCATGAAACACGCCCAGACTGATGTTGGTGCCGAGCTGGGGCGGAGTTCGGGAAGTAGCGGGCGTCCAGATATCAGCGGGTAGGGTAGCGGTGGATATGGGAACCATGTGAAGGGTCTGGCTATGCCGGCTGATGGCCGCTTTGATGGTTGTTAACCGACTGATATCAAACGAAGCTGTCAGTCGGGGTTCAAGCATTAGGTGCGAAGAAACGAGCTCGTTGAGTGAGTAAAGTGTGCTGTCGATGGCCTTTTGACCGGGAATGCCGGCTTCGTACTGGATATAAGGGCCATGGTGCAGGTATAACGGAACCCTTACCCCAGCTTCCAACTGCCAGCGCGACGAAGGTTTGTACTGAAAATTGGCAAAGGCTGTCGATTGAAAGGTGTACACCGGTTCACTATATCCAATTTCATTGGTCGATTCAACGGTTTCAATACCAGCGCGATACGGACTAAAGCGCTTCTCTTCCAACGAGAGTCCTATTACCCACTGGCTCTTCTCAGAATGAAAATACTGCCACTCACTTTTGGCCGTTAAACCACTCATGGCAGTCTGTAATGATACGCGAAAGGGATGCTGGGCGAACTCGAGATCCAGAAATGAGTTGCTTACATGCAGGGAGCTGATCAGGATACTTTTCGGATTGATCCGGTACCAATGGTTCACTCCCAATAACCTATTGCCCCAGCTGATCCCGGCATCCATCCCGAAATCCTGATCGGAGAGCCGACCCTGGTCGGCTCCATTGTACCAGGTGACCCACAGCCTGCTTCTGTTGCTTATGTTCCAGTTGAGGCGAAAGTTCAGATCCCCGAAAAAATAGCCTGAGCCCTTGAAGGGCGTCTTTCGTAAAAATGGTTGAGTCAGCCAGTCAATCTGCGATCGTCTTCCAGCTAGCAGGACAGACACCTTCTCCTCTACCACCGGGGTTTCCAGCGTCACCCTTGTGAGAAGAATTCCTGTGGTCACTTCGGCATGTGTCCGGTAGAAGTCAGGGGCCCGGGTCTGAATATCCACTACTGAAGCCAGACGGTTGCCATAGGTTGCTGGAATGGCTGATTTATAGAGGTTAACACTTCTGATAATGGAAGGATTAACCACTGAGAAAACGCCCAGTAGATGTGCTGGATTATAAATTACCCCACCATCCAGCAGAATCAGGTTTTGATCTGCGGATCCTCCTCTAACATACAGATAACCATCCCCTTCTGCCACAGATTGTACTCCCGGTAAAAAGCGGATACTTCCCACTGGATCGGGCTCGGACATGATGGAGGGTAACTTCTGTAACCCCTCGGCGCTCAGCTGGATCTGCCCTGGACGTGTACTCCTCAACTCCAGATTCGCTGGCACTCCTCTGATGATCGCCGGCTGAATCCTGATCTGGTCAGGGGCAAGCCTGATGTTCAGACTGAGTCCTGCTGTTACTCTGACAGTAGTTTCGAAGTGCTTATATCCCAGATGGTTGAAATTTACGCTGACCTCTTCCTGCTCGGGGTGCAGAATGAAAAACCCATGCGCATCGCAAATTGTTCCCTGCCTGGTCTCCGCAATCCAGATGGTGGTTCCTGGTAAAACATCACCCGTTAAGCTGTCGGTGACAATTCCCGACAAGGTTCTCTGCTGACCATGAACCGATGGGCTCAGGAGGAGAAAGATGAAGAACCAGGGGAAAGCGATTCTCATGGCAGTATCTACGGCGTTACCGGCTGCAACCAGGCCATCTCCTGATCCCCCTCAGCAAATGGGTTATCCTTGATTTTGCTGGATATCACCCGGGCACGGACAAATAACTCCTTGCCAGTCAGGCGGTAAGCGGCCTCTGTTCCATCAACCCGTTTGAGTACCTCCGGTTCATCGCTACCTTCCAGCCAACCAACGAATTCAGTGGTGTACTCAACACCCTCTTCCGGATTGACCCAGAGTTGGATCCGTTTATGATCAGCTTTAAAATTCACTAACTCCACACCGGTAGAGCAGTAGTAGTTGGCATTAACCATAGCCTCATACAATGTATTCACCGCGAGATCGCCCGTGCGGACCATTACCCAGCCCCGACCGGGGTTGGCGCGACCCACCTTATACGTGTCGTAATGATGAGCATCATCGGTTGCCACACCCAACAAGAGGGGCTCATCGTTGTCGATCCTCCATTTATTAGCCTGATCCCACATCTCCTCAGTGCTTGGCCTGATCGAGTCGCCATAGTTACGAACGCCCGGATGCCCATTAAATACTTCAAAAAAGCGGGCTCCCGATTTGGCCAGATCGGTCCATTTCAAGGCCCAACCAAAGTTCGGATGGTTGATAATCACCCACTCCGGTGTGCCACTCTCTTTGAGCGCTTCGCGTATCGCCTTGACATTATTGATGACACACTCTTCTACTGTGGCACCTTTGGCCGGAGGTACCATTTTTTTAAGATTGATTCCGTTAAGGTGGACCGGCTTGCGCTCTGCAGCATCGGAGATCTCCTCCCCATGAATCAATAAAAACTTTCCAGGCTCCTCAAAATCAGACCGATATGATTCAAGCTCCTGCAGCACGATACCCTCCTCACCGCGAACATTCACAATTTTTTCTCCCTCTTGTAAAATATTATGATCGGTTACCGCCAGAAAATGATACCCCTGATCTTTATACCAAGCAGCTACCTCGCCGGGGAAGCCGTTGCCATCGCTCCAATAGGAGTGGGTATGCAGATTGCCTTTGTAAAAGATGGCAGACTCCGGAACCCGATCACAGCCGAATGAGGTAACTATCAGTAATAGAGTACTTAAGATAAAGGAATGAACTTTCATGATACGATAGGTTTTGATAAACAGGCAACCAAGTTACCCAAAATCCCTCTAGTGCCCGCCATTCACCGGTAAAAACTCCGCCATTCACCGATTCGCTATTCCTAACCCTCCATCCCTCCCATACCTTTGCCTCACACCTCACACCTCACACCCCACAACTTGACAACATGACAACAGGTTCGCTTTGCGAACCGGACAACTCGACAACTCAACAAAAAACATCAACAACAATGGAACGAATCGACCCTGAATTCAAAAAAGAGCCCCGCACCGGTCACCCGGTGTTCGACCGCCGCAGGATGATCAACAGCCGGCGCAGCTGGGGCGTCGTCCTGGTTCTTCTGGGCCTCCTACTGCTGGCCAATGTGTTTAACCTGCTGCCCTTTGGCGTCTGGCGCGTACTCTTCTCTTGGGAGATGCTCCTGATCGTGATCGGAGTGCTGTCGCTGGTGAACAACCGGAGTGCTGTTCCAGGCGTGATCCTGATCGCCCTGGGCCTTTACTTTATGGGACTCCATTACTGGGAGATACCCTATTATCTGAAGCGTGCGTTCTGGCCTGCCTTGCTCTTGATCTTTGGTATCTATCTGATTATCAGTCCTCCAAGATATTTGCGGCATTGGCATAAACCGCAGAAAGGTGAGGACAGCCGGGATTTTATCGATGAGGTGAGCGTCTTTTCGGGCGGCGACCGGATCATCACCTCTCAGAATTTTAAAGGTGGCCGCATTGTCAGCGTCTTCGGAGGCTCCAAAATCAACCTGATGAATGCTCGATTGGCAGAAGGGGAGCAGATCCTCGACACCCTGAGCGTTTTTGGCGGGTCGAATATCATTGTCCCGGCCAGTTGGACGGTGAAGCTGGAGGTTACCTCAATCTTCGGAGGCTATTCGGATAAGCGTGAACGACTCCCAAACCTCGTTTACGATCAGAACACCATGCTGGTGATCAAAGGTTTGGCTATCTTTGGAGGCGGCGAGGTCAAATCCTACGGTCTCTGATGCATGAAAAACCCTTTTCTGATTAGCTTAACCAATACGCTGATTTATTTAGCAGTATGGATCCTGATTGCCGGGGTCCATGCTGTTATTTTATGGGTCGTCACCGGCATGGAGCCGGGTCCGGCCGTGATCGACAGCTTGGTGTATAACATCCTGTTTGCAGGTATCGGCCTATCACTTTGGTATTCCATCCGGTATTACAATATGGAGCGTGATACCATTGCCAGCCGGCTGCTGAATCATGCCCTGATCGCCTTGGTGGTGCTGGGCGTTTGGCTCGGGGTGGGGCACCTCGTGCTGAGAAGTATCCTGGCATCCAATTCCGGATATCTGGAGTTTCTTGACAGCTCCATGCCCTGGAGAGCCATCACCGGAGTCTTTCTTTATAGCATTGTGGTGATGGTCTATTACCTCTACATCAACTCCGAAGACCGCCAGGAGCGCATCCGTAAGGAGTCGGCTCTCCAGTTGCAGGTCCGCGAAGCTGAAATCGAAAGCCTGAAATCACAAATCAATCCACACTTCCTGTTCAACAGCCTGAATTCTGCCTCCTCGCTGATCTCCCGAGAGCCGGCTCAGGCGCGTGAAATGATTGTCCGATTGTCATCATTCCTTCGTTACTCTTTAGAAACCAGAAGTTCAGGTATCACCACCCTGGAAAAGGAGTTAGAGAATATTCGTTATTATCTTGAAATCGAGAAAGTTAGATTTGGCGACCGGCTCCATTTCGACCTGACAGTTCCAACGGCTTGTCAGGGGAAAACCCTCCCGCACATGATCCTGCAACCCCTCGTGGAGAACGCCATTAAGCACGGTGTTTATGAAAGCACTGAGCCGGTGCGGATCAATCTGGCGACAACCCTAAGCACTAACGGAGAGCTGGTGGTGGAGTTGACCAATGATTTTGATCCAGAAGCAGCCCCACGCAAGGGCAAAGGCATCGGTCTGATCAACACCAGGAATCGGCTGATGCTGGAGTACGACTGCGCCGATTGCCTTGAGATCGACAAAAAAGCAACGACCTACACCGTGAGGTTGAGGATTCCCCAAACCGTAAGAAATGAAAGAGCCGTTTAAAGTTTTGATTATTGACGATGAGGAGCCGGCCCGGGAGCTGATCCGCCTGTTTATCCAGCCCTTTGCTGAGGAAGTTAGTGTAGTGGGCGAGTGCTCCAACGGATTTGAAGGCATCAAAGCGATCCAGTCGCTACATCCTGATCTGCTGTTCCTTGATATCCAGATGCCGAAAATATCTGGTTTTGAGATGTTGGAGCTACTCGATGAGGTGCCTCAAGTGATTTTCTCCACCGCCTTCGACGAATATGCCATTCGGGCTTTTGAACACAACGCGGTGGATTATCTGCTGAAACCCTATTCGGCCGAACGATTTGAACAGGCTGTCAATAAAGCACTTGAGCGCCTCCGGGCAAAGCAGCTCCCCGATCCGGGCATTCAACACATGACCGGCGGATCCCTGCCTGATGGCCAATACCTCGAGCGATTGGTGGTGAAAACCGGTCAGAAAGTGCGCGTGATAAGCATCGAGGAGGTGGAGTATTTTGAGTCGGAGGATGATTATGTGATGATCTGCACGGCTAATGGGCGGTTTATGAAACAGATCACCCTGACCTATCTCGAAGAGCACCTGTCTCCGGAAGAGTTTCTCCGCATCCACCGTTCCTGTATTGTTCGCATAAACCGCATCGTTCAGCTGGAACCATACGATAAAGACACGAAAGTGCTAGTCATGCAATCGGGCAAAAAAATCCATGCCAGCAAAAGCGGGATGAAACGGTTAAAGGAGGTGCTTGGTTTTTAGTGACGGGTCTTCTCAGTGAATCATCTTGTACCCGATACCCCTTACATTCATGATCTCCACATTGGGATCACCCTGAAGGTGTTTACGCAGTTTGGTGATGAACACATCCATGCTCCTGGCGTTGAAAAAATTGTCGTCGCCCCACACTTTCTTCAGCACCAACGCGCGTTCAACCACCTGATTCTTATTGATACACAGGAGTTTGAGGATTTCCGCCTCGCGATGTGTCAGCTTGGTAGTCTGTCCTCGTAGCTGAAGGGTCTGTTTCTTATGATCAAACTGATAATTACCGATCTGGAACAGGAAATTATCGTCATCCATCTTCATGGTGACGGTGGGTTCGGTGAGGCGAGCCTTGATTCGCACGATCAACTCCTCAATGCTGAAGGGCTTTTTGATGTAATCATTTCCTCCGATTTCAAAGCCTTTAACGACATCGACGGTTTGGGACCGGGCAGTGAGGAAGATGATCGGGGTGGTGGAATCGGTGCGGCGGATCTCTTGTGCCAAGGTGAATCCGTCTTTTTCCGGCATCATGATATCGAGGAGGCAGATATCAGGGTTGAACTCGTGGAAGGCCTGTAGCCCTGCTTTGCCGTCCTGGCAATAACGCACATCAAAATCACGGGTTTCGAGACTCTCTTTGACAATCAATCCGAGCGACTGTTCATCTTCGACAAATAGGACCTTTGTTTTTTTCATATTCCAAACCTGACAGGTAAAGCAATGGTAAATTCTGAGCCGATTCCGGGCTGGCTTTTTACGCCAACCGTTCCACCATGGGCCTCTACGATCTGTTTGACATAGCTCAATCCAAGGCCGAATCCTTTCACGGAGTGCAGATCACCGGTAGGCACGCGGTAGAATTTTTCAAAGATCTGGTTCTGCTGCTCCCTCGATATCCCCAATCCGTAATCCTTAACGCTGAACAGGGCCAATTCATTGTTTCGTTCACAACTAACTTCTATCCGGGCCTCCTCCTGAGAGTATTTGATGGCGTTATCGTAAAGATTGCTGATGACATTCTGGATGTGAAACTTGTCGGCATGGATGTACACCGGACCCGGAATGTTAAAATCAAACTGAATCCGATGGTGATTCTGCACCAGAAATTGGTTGGCGGTCTCCTCCAACAGGCTGCTAAGGTTGAAGGTTTCCGGATTAAGGTCGAGCTTCTCTTTTTCGAACGTGCTGAGATAGAGCACGTTTTCTACCATACCCGACAAGCGGGCCAGTTCCCGTTTGGAGAGCTCAATATACCGGAGACTCTTCTCCCGGTCGTCGATGGCATTAAAGCTGACCATGGCCTCCATCGCTGCCGAGACCGTTGAAATAGGGGTTTTCAGCTCGTGGGTCATGTTGTTGATGAAGTCATTCTTGATCTCCGAGAGTTTTTTCTGCCTCACCAGGGAAGCCAGCATATAGACTGAGCTGCCGGCGATCACCAGCACCAGGAGGATGGAAGCCAGCAGCGTTGTCCACATCCCTCTCAGAATGTAAGATCTAGTTTCCGGAAACCAGGCCATCACCTGTTCACCATCGGGATTGACACCGGGCAATTTATGGATGGCCTGCGCCCTGGCAAAATCGCCGGGTGATCCGCCAGTCAGATCATACACCCCTTGCTCATTGGCATACGCCAAGAAAAAAGGCGTTCTAATCGACTCTTCATCCAGCAGTTGCCGGTATTTTTTCTCGAGATCTCCCAAGTCGGGATGCAGATTGGCCAGATTGACTACCACGCTGCTCAGGATCTGGTTCACATCCTCCTTGTCAATATAGACAAACCGCTCCGGTTGATCCTCTCTGGAATCACCAGTACGAATTGCATATTTCTCTGATGATGAGGGTGTTGCATCTGATCTCAGAGACAGATCGGGCAGGTTCGACAGCGAATCGCCCAGGATTCGTTCGGTCTCGATGGTGATTGGAGCTCCGGCCGAATCCCGAAGCCTCAGGATCTGATCCAGCGTGGCAGCCTCCAGATCCTGGCTCAGAGCTTTTTCCAGCAGCGAACCCGCTTCCGCCCTGAAGGTGCGAATGTGCAGATCGTAGGAGTTGGAGATCCACCAGGCCTGAAAGAGGATGATTCCAGCCAGGCCGATCGACATAACCAGTATGATATACCGTAGGTTCCGCTTCATGGCTTAAAATTAGGTATATTTGTCAAAATGGCCTCTGACTTAACCGTTACACTGCCAAACTACCCATTAAAACTATTCTTAACCATGAACAATCTCCTGACAAAAAACCTGACTAGATCTTTGCTGACTGCTTTTATGCTGATGTTGCTTTGGGGGCTTATGCCACTCTGTGCGCAGCATTCCGCTTTTCCCTGGATGACCATCCAGATGGAGGGTGAAACATCTTATGTGGAGGTCATGAAAGCTTATGACCGCTGGACGTCTGATCCTACGAACCTCCAGCAGAAAGGCTGGAAATTCTTTGGACGCTGGATTGAGGTTAACCGCAGCCGTCTCAACCCGGATGGTACGCTGCCTGCTCCGGAGGTTTTTCTACAGGAGTTGCCCGCCATCATGGCTGCCAAAGCTTCTGCCGAACGGATGAAAAGTGGCCAGGGATGGTCGCCTGTCGGGCCAGATCAGCGCCCGCCGGCAGCTGGCTCCAGTCCGATCCACGGAATGGGCCGGGTTAACTGCATTGAATTTCATCCCACCGATCCTGATATCTATTGGATTGGGGTAGCCCAGGGTGGAGTGTGGAAAACAGTGAACGGCGGTGATAGTTATTTCCCGCTGACGGATCATCTTCCGATATTGAGAATCAGTGATATAGCAGTAAATCCGCGCAATACCGACCAGCTCGCTATCTCCGTGGGCGATTATGCTTACATGGGCGTTGCTCTCAATACCGACGGGCGAAAGCGGAACACCCACTATGGCATCGGAGTGTATCTGACTCAGGATGGTGGGACCACCTGGACTCCCAGCGGGCTGACCTTCGAACAGACCGGCCTTGATGCCACGCTGATCCGCGGAGTAAGGTTTCATCCCACTGAGGATGGGGTGATGGTGGCTGCCGGTTTTTCCGGAATATGGAAAACCACCGATAACGGCGAACATTGGAATCAGATCCGGACTGATCTGATCTGGGATTTTGAGCAGTGTCCAACAGACGGCGCTGTGCTGTACGCCTCGCAGGGCTTTGCCGACCGGCTTGGGATGGGGAATGTAGGGCTGCTCAAATCGATCGATTTTGGCGAAACCTGGACTTCCCTGCCTACCGGAATGCCAGATGATGGCAGTATCACCCGTGTGGAGATTGGATTAACCCCGGAAACTCCGGATTATGTGTACCTGGTCGCAGTAAATCCCGCCGGAGGCTTTTATGGCTTATACCGGACAACCGATGGAGGAACAACGTGGATTGCACGTAACACCTTGGCAGCCAT
>LSQX01290736.1_pt1 | contig 11717 bp, 10 predicted proteins | sample 654561 | NCBI WGS metagenome assembly LSQX01 (sample SAMN04489861, study PRJNA283612) | anaerobic digester metagenome | isolation source: 4 biogas reactors fed with cattle manure at either 37C or 55C with and... | place: Denmark: Kongens Lyngby | collected 2014 | reverse complement strand
CCCAAAGAAAAGTAGCAGCAGACTCCACTATTCGCCTATATAACCACATCTTTGAAGTGCCATATCGTTTAATTGGCCAAAGAATAAACATCCGTTTCTTGCCTACTGATCTGTCTGTTGCTTATATTTTTTCTGAACAAGGGCAGTGTCAAGAACAAATTCAGCTGGTCAACAAGATTGATAATTCTCGAATAAAACGCAGATCCATAATTGACTATACCAAAACAGGAGGATGAACTGTATGTATAAAGCTTTTTTTGGCATGGAATATGATCCTTTTGAACCTTATGTTGATAAGGCCGGCTATTTTACCAGCTACGATTTCACACAAGCCACAGCACGCCTGGATCACCTCAAACAGCTGCGCGGCATTGGTCTTTTAACAGGGCCACCAGGTTCTGGTAAAACAGCTGTAGTCCGTAAGTGGGCTAAAGACCTCAACCCTGGCCTTTACAAAGTTGTTTACCAGCCGATGAACTCTATAACCACAATGGAGTTTTATCGTGGCATGTGCACTAATCTGGGCCTGGAAGCTAAGTTCAAAAAGATCGACATGTTTAATGATATACAACAGCGGCTGACATCCTTATATCGGGAAAACAAAACAACACCCGTGATTATTCTGGACGAAGCTCAGTACCTGCGCACTGCCATACTCAATGATCTTAAACTAATCCTGAACTTTGATATGGACAGCAAGGCATATGCGGTCTTGATCCTCATGGGACTGCCTGCTTTGGGTGCAGTCTTGGCCAGAAGAACCCATGAGGCTCTGGCTCAGCGGATAGTCATTAACTACAATTTCCAAGGCCTAGCACGCTCTGAGGCAGAACCATATCTGAGCAGCCGCCTGAAAGCCTGTGGTGTCCACCAGCCTGTTTTCCAGGCCAATGCTGTCGAAACTATTTATGCGGCCTCTAACGGCTCTTTAAGGCAGCTTAACAGTATTGCCTCCAAAGCACTCATGTTAGCAGCCCAGAATAAAATGAATACGATTACTGCTGAGCTGATAACGGATGTTTATGGCGATATGGCTTTCAATAGCGTACGTGATGATTTAACAGGTCTTTGACACAGGCTTGTTAGCAGGTGATGACCAGTTGAGCAGCCAAAAAGTCTGCTGAAGCAGGGATGTTCCCTGCTTTTCCTTTTTCTCACTTCAGATATTAAGATGGTATAATCTGATTTCGCTGTACAAAATGATGGGTTTTGAATGTTTTATTTTGAAGTTTGCTTGTATTTCCAGATAATTTAAACTGCCATAAAATGGACAATTTAATTTGCCGTTCTACACTTGGTCAACTACGACCCTGCTATTGGCGGGCATGCTAAAAGACAATCAGCACCAGGTTATGCTGGATCCACTTTAACTGCCAGCAGATATTTCCTCTTGTTTCATTGAGCTCCTATTAACTAGAACGAGGCAGGGGGTGAAAAATAACACTTATTTATGAAAACATTTTTCTTTTTCTGACTTTTGTTAAATTCGCTAGAAATTTCATTCCTTCTTTAGTGATTTTGTAAAGTTATTGCAGATCACTGAACAAGCAGCTCTTGCACACAGTGAGCTTGATCTTGAGGAAAACCCAGTTAGATCTCGCTAAGCATCAACTTTATCAACAGCATCATTGTGTTTTTTATAAACTGGCCAAAGGGTACACCAACCATTGGAGATATTGTGGGCCCGGGGCTACTTAGCAAAAGCCCACAGGCCCAACTAGCACATTTAATGATCAACTGCTTGACCCAGGTATTACAGAATCCTTTCACGAAAATATTCAAATGACCACATACCAATAACTGGCTGTTTTACACTGCAAAAAACCAGGCCAGATTGGGCCTTACTGCTGAAAGTGCCCGGGGCGGCTCACCGGGCCTGCCGCCTTGCACTTTCATATTGTTGCAGCTTGCTTAAGCCTCCAGGCCATAAGGGACAGCCTTTTGGCCAAACCGATTAGCAGCGCTGCCGGTCACGACCAGGCGGATAATGTTCTTTCCAGCCTGCAGGAAGGGACCGATGTCAAGCTCGTGTGGGTTCCAAAAGCTCACCCCAGCAAGCTGGTCATTGACAAAACATTCGACCATTTCTTCGGCCTGGATGCGGACGTGCTCACAGCCGTTTATGCTTTCTGCCTCATAGACAGCCTCATAGACCTTTTTATAGTCCTTTTGCTGTTCGCTGGCCAGCTTGAAATCCAGGTCCAGCCAGGCCGGCTCTTTTACTTTAGCCAGGCCGGCGGGCTCGTTTTTAAAGAACATGAGCAGCAAGGTCTGGCGCCGGGCCAGTTTAAAACTGATCCTGGTCCCGTCACCTTCAGGGCTGGCATCGGCCAGCCTGGCCTTGCCTTGCCACAGGTCAATGGCTAAAGGCACACCTTGCGCGGCCAGGGTGCCTTCCACTTCCAGCTCCTCTTCAGCTTCGTTGCTGAAGAGATAAAGTTGGCTGCCGTCTTTTAGCAGATGGGCCAGGCGCAGGCCAGGCTGGAGCCGATCAGGCTGGAAATCCCGTTCACCTGCTTCCTGCCAGCTGTTGATTCTTTTGGCTTTATAGTCCAGTTCCTCATCCGCTATGTAATAAGGATAATTGTAACCGGCCACAGTCAGTTCCCGGTCCGGACCCATTTCTGGCAAGAGCCAGCGGGGCAGGTAGTTGAACTCGACCTGGTTTTCAAAAAAGGGAGCCAGCTCATCGCTGATCATCTGGCCACTGCTGCAGATAACCGCAACCTTGGCCTGATTCATAGAATCAGTCATGATAAAGGAAAGCCGCCTGACATAATCAGCAAAATATCTGTAGTGGGGCCACCAGATGTTACCTGGTCCGACATCGGGTGGTCTTTCGTTTTTTCTTTCTCCGGCCAGGCTGTAGTAAAAGGCATGCGGGATGAACAGGTTGACACCACGCACACCCAGCCAGTCAATAAACCATTTCAGGTCGCCACTGGTCAGGTGCCAGAGATTATCCGGCTGGCCACACATGCCAAAGCATTCATTGGAGTTGCGCTGCCGCCCCAGATGCCGCGCGGCATCTGCTGAGCATTTACCCTGGACGGACTCCATGCCATGAATACCACCTTTTTCTGGTGAGACCTTACGCATGATCAGGTCCTGGCCCGGGATCTGGAAATATTTTTCTTCATCTATATCGTCACTTTGGGCAGGATGGCCCATCAGGGAGATGCCATGATCCGCACACCATTCAGAAAGACGGCGGTAGTAGACTTCATTGAGCCTTTCAATCAGGGCTGCTCGAAAGATCCTGGTTGTCGCATTTTCTTCACCAGTAAAAAGTGCTGCCAGGTCTTCTAGCCTGCCGCCGGCCTGGACTATCTCATCAGCCAGGGCATCGGTCCAGCCAAAAAAGTCTTTTTTAGGATTACGACCCAGGATATTGGGTTCATCAGTGAAAAAGCCTATAATTGTATTGCCGAAATACTCGGCCAGGTACTCATAATAGCGCTCGTGGGTCAGGCGGATGAAGCACTCAACCGGCTCAGGATCTAAAAGATTGGCTGATGGCGGAGCATTAGCCTCCCCGTCGTCTTCACCAAAATGGATCCCCCTGATGGTGCCGCCAGAAAAGTCTGCGACAATGTAACGGCCATCAGCCAGCCTGGTAACAATTTCACGGCCAGCCGGATCCTTGACCAAAGTGATGCCACGTGAGGCAAATTCAGGATTTTCCCTGACAACCTGACCGTGAGCGGAACCGGAAGGGTACATGCCTTCATCATAAAGGATGACCTGCATGCCCAAGTCAGCGGCTGTCTTGACGATGAAAACCATCAGTTCCATGAAACGGTCTGACAGGTACTGCAGATGCTCCGGCACACCCATGCGCGGATGCATGACCACCCCGCTGACACCTTTGGCCTTGAAATCCTTCAGCTGGCGCTCCAGTTCCTCTTCCTTAAGATCATCGTTAAGGAACCAGAAGGGCATCATACTGTATTCTGGGGCTGGATCGAGAATCTGTTCTAAAAGTTGCATTTCTTTTTCCTGCATGGATTTTCCCTCCATTTAGTCATGTAAAACAAAGCTTGTCATTTATAGATATCCCGGGCCATCCAGATAGACGGCCAGCTTGCCTGCTTGCAGCTAGATGACGCCAGCCAGTTCCAATATCCCAGTCAGATAATACCACAGTAACACATCTTATGAAAAAGACGCGGCCTTCACCAGCACTGGGTTTGGGGCAGGCCAATCTAGTCCATCTACACTAATGGCAAAGCCCAGGTTCTTGCCACCAGCCTGGGCAAACCCTGTTTCATCCTGCAGATCCCTGCCAGTTTAAAATGGCTGACCAGCTCCGTATGCAGCCAGCCCTTTAATCAAGTCCTTAAAAATGAGACAGAGGACAAGTCCCCTGTCTCAGAAACACTAATGATCATTCACTTTAACCGGATCTTGATCAGTTTACCGGCAACAGGCCCTTGTCAACCAAAAAATCTCGGCTGACAGCAGTGGCAGACTTGTTTTCAACATCAACAGCATAGGTCAGCTCGACCATGTCCTCGTTGGTCAAAAGGCCCTCCAGCTTAGCCAGAACCTCTTCCAGCTCCGGGGCTGACTCTTTATACTTGCTGAAAAAGTCTGTCCCAACCAGCAGAGCTCCATTATATTCCGGGAAAAACTGCCAGTCGTCCTTTAGGACCTTGAGGCCAGCCTTGCGGTTTAATCCATCTGTAGCATATACGACCATGACATCAATCCCGCCATTGGCAAAAGCAGTGTATTTCAGGCTGAGGTCAATTTGCCTGGCATCTTTGAATTCCAGTCCATAGAACTTAACCAGCGGATTATACTTGGCACTGCCCTCTTCCGTGAAAAAATCATGTTCGGCTCCAAAAACCAGATCCGAAGCCAGCGGAACCAGATCACTGATATTCTCCAGACCGTGTTCAGCAGCAAACTCCTGCGCAACTCCCAGTGCATAGGTATTGTTTATACCCAGCCTGCCCAGCAGCATGACATCCTTTTTAGCAGCTTCTTGGTTGGCAATCTCGTAAAGGCTTTGATCTTGCGGCACATCTGCAGGATCAAGGTGCAAGTAGGTGGTCAGCAAAGTCCCATCATAGCTGTTCATCAGATCTGATGTGCCCTTCCGGAGCTCATTGTAAAGATTCACCGGTGCCATCTCATCTTTTATCTCCACCTGCAGGTCCGTGTATTCTTCAACCAGCAGCTTGACCAGACGATGCATGATATGCATCTCGGAATACTGGCCATCATAAATGATTAACTTTCTGGCATCTGTATTAGTACTGCAGGCGGCAATCCCGCCTAGTAGAAAAATAACTGACAGCAGGACCATTATCTTTTTGTATTTAAACATTAAAATTCCTTCCTTGTATTGTTTTTTACTCTTTGGCCGGGCTGTAACGCTGGTAGAGCTTTTTTTCGAAAAAAGCCATCAGGAGGTCAAAGCCCACAGCCATGAGCATCAGCAAAAAAGTGCTTTGTAGAATCAAAGCCATATCCTGCACCCTGATCCCCTGGTAAACAGCCTTACCCAGGCCGCCACCACCAACAAAAGTCGCGAAAACTGCCACTCCAACTGATGTGACCACAGCAATCCTGATCCCGGTGAAAATGAAGGGGAAAGCGATCTGGCTTTCGACCTTGATCAGGCGGTAAAACCTGGTCATTCCCATGCCCCGGGCTACTTCCTTAACCCCGGGATCAACCTGGTCCAGGCCCAGGCAGGTGTTCTGGACAACCGGCAGGAGTGAATAAAGCAAAAGACCGATCACAACAGTCAGCTTGCCTGCGCCGAAAAATACCATGATAATGCCCAACAGGGCCATGGCCGGCACGGTTTGCAGGATCTGGGCCAGCCAGAGGATGACCCGCTGGATCCTTTTGAAATAATAGGCCAGCATTCCTAAGGGCACACCAACAGCTATTGTCAAAAGAACCGAAAGAAAAACTATATAAAGATGGTCCAGGACCATATCAAGATTCATTTTCATCCCTCCTTAACCCGGCTGGAACCATAACCCTGCGCAAAAGATCAATGACCAGATTGAGCAACAGGGCAAGCAGGGCGGCTGGCACAGCCCCGGCCAGGATCAATTTATTGTTATTACTGCTGACACCGGCATAAATCAGGTCACCCAGGCCACCCAGTCCGATCATGGCAGCCAGGACAGCCCAGCTTACTGTATAGACAGTGGACATGCGCAGGCCGCTGATTATAGCTGGCAGAGCCAGGGGCAGTTCTATTTTATAAAGCACCTGCCAGGCGGACATACCGCAGCCACGGGCAGCCTCCTTAATGGAATCTTCCACCTCGATAATCCCGACATAGGTGTTCTTGAGGATGGGAAAAATGGCATAGACAGCCAGGGCTGTGGTCACTGTAACCGGCCTCATGCCAGTCAGGAGAAACAAAAGCCCGATAAAGACAACACCTGGTATGGTCTGGAAAACTGACAGGAGGGGCAGGATCAACCTGGCCCAGCGCGGTGCCCGTGAAAGCAGCACACCTAGAATCAGGGCCAGCACCAGTGCCAGCCCGACAGCCATGCCCACATAGGCCAGATGGGTTGTAAATGCCTGCCAGATACGCCGATTGTAAAGCTGCCAGAACTTAGTCACCGTTATCACCCCAGATCGCCTCAGCCATCATCTGGGCCAGGCTGCTTTTGGTGATGATGCCGGCCACGGTCTGGTCCCGGTTAAGGACAACTACATAATTTGCCGGTCCGTCCATCAGTTTGTTATAAGATAGCTGGGCGTCTTCATCAACATATGAAAAAGGGTGGTCATGCTCCAGCAGTGAACGGATCACTTCATGCTCTTTGCCACCACGTCTGATCCCGGCTATGGATACAACTCCTTCGTAATGACCTTCTAGGTCTGTCACGATCAAGCTGTCAATCTTGTGCCGCCGGATCAGCTCAACTGACTCACGCACGCCCCGGCTGCTCTTGGCTGTGATGACACCGGTCCGCATTATGTCACCGGCAGTCCGGATTGCCTGCTGGCCAGCCTGGCTTTGCTTTTTTAAAAAGCTGCGCACCAGATCATTGGCCGGATTTTTCAGCATCTCCTCCGGACTGGCCATTTGAATTATCCGCCCCTGGTCCATGAAGATGATCGTGTCAGCCATACTGAGAGCCTCATCCATATCATGGGTGACAAAGACGATGGTCTTGTTCAGCTTTTGCTGCAGGCGGCGGACCTCATCTTGCAAGACCAGCCGGGTCATCGGGTCCAGGGCGCTGAATGGCTCATCCATGAGCACAATTGGCGGCGAGGCCGCCAGAGCCCGCAAGACCCCAACTCTTTGCTGCTGGCCGCCAGAAAGCTGGCTGGGATATTTATGGGCATACTCCTCATAGGGCATCTCCACCAGTTCCAGCATTTCCTGGGTTATCTGCCGGCAGCTGGCCTTATCAAACCCGAGCAGCTTAGGTACCACACAGACATTCTCTTCGATAGTCATATTCGGGAAAAGGCCAATCTGCTGGATGACATAGCCAATAGAACGCCGTAAAGCAACCTTATCTTTTCCAGTTATATCCTCTTCATCGACAAAGATCTTACCCTTATCGATGTCAATCAGCCGGTTGATTGTTTTCAATGTTGTTGTCTTGCCGCAACCACTTGGCCCGACCAGGACCGTAAAGGTGCCTGCAGCAACAGCAAAACTGATCTCTTTCAGCACTGCTGTCCGACCATAACTCTTGCTGACATTTTCAAAGCGTATCAAGTTAATTCTCCTTACAAAAACTAACAACCTGCTCGAGACGAGCAAGTTGTCAGACAAGAGTATATAAAATCCAGGCCGAGATGTCAAATCACAGCCTGGATTCATTCTGAACCATTTTTGGATTTCCGCCTTGTTCAGACCTGGTCAAGAAACCTTTCCAAGGCATCTACTGCCATGTCTTCTCCCACGACCAAAAGGCGGTCACCGGCCTGGATCTGGGCATATGGCCCAGGTGAAAGAACAAATTCACTGCCTCGCTGGATGGCTATTACAGTGCAGCCGGTTGCCTGCCACAGCTTCAGGTCACCAAAGCTCTGGCCAATCGTCCAGGAATTATTTTTGACCGGAACATTGTAGGTCAAAAAAGGCAGCCGCTGGTTAAGCCTTTCACTCAACCTGGCAATGGCAGCTGCCGTCTTTTGAATTTTCTGGCCTTGCAACTGGTGCTGCCTGAGCATGCTATCCAATTCACCTTTCAACCTGGACAGATCGGCGGTGTGGCCAAAACGTTCCAGATACTGGTTGGCCTTGGCCGAAGACCGGACAAACACGCCACTTTGCGGCACTATTTCCACAACTGCCATGTCAGCCAGAAGCTTCATGGCCCGGCGGATCGTCTCCGGGGAAACACCATACTCCGAGGCCATGGTGCTGCGGCCGTATACCTTACTGCCTTCGGGCAGCTCTTTTTTGGCGATCCGTCGGGCCAGGTCAAGTGCAATATACAAATAACGGGGCAAATTGGTAGTTTCTTGCATAGGCCAATACCCGGATCAGAGATATTTCTTGAAAAATTCAAAAGCCTTGTTGCCGGCAAATGCATGTGGGCCGGGATGAATATCCTGCCACAGGTCTGCCTGTGCTCCGGCTGCCTGGTAGATCCTTTCGATCCCCGCATAGCCCAGAATCGTATCCTGCAGCGGGAAGCAGCTGTCATAAATACCCATCTCGATCAGCAGTGGCCGGGGGGCAATCATGCCGGCCAGGTCATGCGTGTCAAAATAGCGGTAAACTTGCGGTACAATCTGGGATCCGCAAAAATTCGCATCCCGGATACCAAAGCGGCTCCAGGGATTGACATAACCAATAATATCGGCAGCCTTTATCCGCGGTTCCAGGGCCGTGGTGAAAGTTGTCTGGGTACCCCCCTGGCTAAGGCCCATCATGCCAATCCTGCCCGCATCGACTTCCGGCCTTGTCTCCAAATAGTCAATACAACGCATCATATCCCAGACATTCAAGGTCAAGGGGTAAATACCCATAATACTGCCCTTGATATAATTGATATTGCAGGGATCGCGGCCCGGGAATGGGTCACGGCCGTCACGTCGTTCGCCAAAGACACGCAGGTCGGGTGCCAGGGTCAAAAAACCGGCCCGGGCCATCTGTTCTGCAAAGTTGTAGTTCATAGCTGTGATGTCTGCCTCATGCTCCGGCGAAGAACGCATGCCTGCAACAGGATCCTTACCAAAGGCGCCATGCCCATGGCTGCACAAGATAGCTGCCTGTTTTTTATCCGCTGGCATATCCTTAGGCTTAAGCAAAAGGCAGGGCACTGACATACCTTCTTCTGTGTCAAGCACTATCCTTTCCCTGACCAGGTCCCCGTCCACCACACTATATTCAACAAGCGGGTTGAGCGGTACTTTTTCCGGCCATTCACCCATCAGTTCATAAAGTTTGGCCACAGCTTCATTTTGCCAGGCTGGATATGCCTGGTCCGGCTTATTTGCAAAAGATAGCCGGGGCTGCCAGTTTCTGGCCTTTTCATCCCAAAATGCCTGCATGCTGTAATTCCTCTTTGTCATCATCATCACCTCTTTTTGATCTTTGCCCAAACAGGCAACTTTGTCTTGATCGTAAGCCACCACTGTATTTTTGGCAAGAAGAGCTTGTTATCCAGCAACAGTTCAGGCTATGATCAAGGTAGTTTGACACTAACCAGCAAGGAGGCTTTTGGAATGGATAGGATTCGTCTTGGTTTGATAGGCTGCGGGGGTATGGGCAGGTCCCACCAGGCGGGCATTGCTGAATTGGCTGACATAGTCAAGCTGACAGCTGTTTGCGATATAGTTGAACAAAGGGCCCATGATGCAGCTGAACTGCTTGGGGCAGAGCATATTTTTACAGATTACCGTAATATGGCAGAGTATGTTGATGCTGTCTTAATTTCGCTGCCCCATCACCTGCATTATGAGGCCGGCATGTTCTTTTTGCAGGCCAACAAGCATGTCCTGATGGAAAAACCGATGTGCAATACAGAAGCTGAGTGCATCGGCCTGATTGAAGAATCAGAAAAGAGAAAACTGACCCTGATGACCGCTTACCCGGTGCGCTACTGGCCGGTTGTGGCCAGGATGAAGGAGCTGGTTGACCAAAAAGCTTATGGTGAGGTTTTCCAGATGTCCATCTGGACAGAGCAGTTCACCAAGTATGAGCCAGGCCACTGGGGTCGTTCCGCCAAACAGCTGGGTGGCGGCCAGTTCTTCAGCCATGGCTGCCACTATGTCGACCTGCTGCTCTGGTTCCTGGGCGAACCGGTGCGCGGTATCCATCTGGGGACTAATTTTGGCACACCGTGGATGGAAAAAGAAGGCACCAGTAATGCCACAATCGAGTTTGCCGGCGGCAAGATGGGCTATCATTTCGGTACCTGGGGTGCCAGGGGCACAAGGCTGGGCTACAGCTTCCATATCCATTGTACAGAAGGGATGCTGGAGTATAACCGGACTGATAAGGCTCTTTATGCCCACACCCACATTGTCGAGGAAAAGGCTAATCTGGATACGGCTTCCCGGACCACCTTGCTCATGCGAGAAGATGACCAATCTAAAAAAACCCAGCATGAGACCCGGCATTTTATTGAGTGCATCCGCAGCGGCAAAAGGCCATTGACCGACGGCCCAGGCAGCCTGCAGGGACTTCGGGTCATCTGGCGTCTTTATGATGCTGAAGAACAAAACACCATTGCGGATCTTGCCGGCCTCGGCCTGGCCGATGACTGGCGTAAAGTAGCTCTAAGATAAATCTTTTAGATCCGGCATTTATTCCGGCCTGTCACCATAAGCCTGTATTCTTTTGGGGACAGGCCGGTTATTTTCTTAAAACACCTGGCAAAGTAGTTGGGATCATATATACCGACAAGCCGGCTGACCTCATAGATCCTTATTGCCGGATCTGCCAGCAACCTGCCAGCAGCCTGGCAGCGGTAACTCATGATATAGCGGACCAGGCTGACACCTTCAATCTGCTTGAAAACCGTACCGGCATATGGCGCTCCCAGATTACAACTCTCTGCTATAGTGGTAATGCTGAGATCAAAGTCAGTGTAATTTTGTCTGACCAGCTCCTTGATTCTGGCTGTCCAGAGCTCCTTATTACTCAGTGGCTGCCGGAGCTGCAAAGCTGCGGCAGAAGAAAGGCGGAGCAACAAGCTTGATAAAGATAGAGCCAGTTGTTCCGGATCCAAACACCAGCCTGCTTCTTCCAGCCAGGTCCTGATCTGCCAAAAGCCGGACTGGTCCGGCAGGATAAGGCCAGGCTGGGCACAGAGCAGGATAACCGCACAAGAGCTACCTTCTTCCCTTACCTTATAATATAACTCCAGACCGCCTTCGTGGATGGGATCTAAACCGATAATAACCAGCTGGGGCTGCCAATGGTCATAGGCACGCAGGGCTGCCCTGAGATCTAAGGCGCAGTGGACCCGTTCAAAGCTGTATTCCAGCCAGTTAATCTGCTTATGGATTTCGTCACCGGCCATCCTGGCACCGGTTGCAATAAGAACTTGCCTATATATCTGGACCACCTCATTAACAATCTGCAAGAAAGCAAACTAAATGAGATGAAGAGGAAATGCAGAAGATAAAAATAAATACGCCTACTATATTGCCTTGGATTTACTTTTTTTGCAATCAATAAATCTCCGTCCTGCAACACTATCTGCTCTACAGCATAGATATTATCTTAATATATTAATATTGGTTCCCGTGTCAAAAGA
>LSQX01324403.1_pt2 | contig 11718 bp, 8 predicted proteins | sample 654561 | NCBI WGS metagenome assembly LSQX01 (sample SAMN04489861, study PRJNA283612) | anaerobic digester metagenome | isolation source: 4 biogas reactors fed with cattle manure at either 37C or 55C with and... | place: Denmark: Kongens Lyngby | collected 2014 | reverse complement strand
TGAAGTGTCTATTTGTATTAGGCCAGAACAGAGCACCTGAAACGCAGGAAGAAGACAGTGCGAAATCACAAGCATGTATACCGAAAACTGGTTGCATATCTGGAGGAGCAGCAAATTCCACCGAGCTTGAAACAGGCGGCACGATTCGCACAGGTTTCACCAGGCTATCTTGAATACCGCTTTCCTAGTCTTGTTCGTCGAATTGTTGAACGTTATCAGGCCTATCGACACCAGATCACCTTGGTAAATCGATACCGTGCCCAGGCGGCGGCACTCCAGTTCTTTACTGCGGAGCGCTATTCGGACCACACCCGGTCTCGCAAAGAGGCGTATCGGGTGCTAAAGCAGGAAACAGGACTACCCAAGTGGGTGCTGAAAAATGCCATTCAGACTGCTTACGGGGCATTACAGTTAGGAAGCTAATCTGTTTAGGCTTGGCGTGACCGTTTGGCATCGGCCGGTCACGCCGTTTATGAGGCGTGCAAATGTCTAAAAATATCTAGAAATGTCTAAACTACGGTTTCTTAGACATTCGCCAGGACTTGCCGTCAGGCTCAATGACACCCTCTTGTTTCAAGGCCTGTAGCAGGTTTTTGACCTTATTATCCTTCTGGGTGGCATCCAGAACATCGGGCAGCTTGTCTAAAAGAAGCCTGTTAATGTCTACACGTTTCGCTGTGCCGAACTTCTCCAGATACTCAGTAATCATCTGCTTGTAGTGCTGATCATCAAAGGCCCTGTTGCGGATATATTGCGCCCGCTCCCCGCTATGGTCGGCTACTTGTGCAGAAATATGAAAGTTAGGCTTGCGGCCTTCGATCAGCCCAAGGGCTTTGAGGTGTTTGGCCTGGTCATCCGTGAGTGGCTTACGCTTTTGTACCCGATCCAGTAACAGAATGTCTTCCAATGTTAGGTCTGGGTATTCGGCCAGCTTTCTGGCGTAGGCCATATCTACTACTCGGCCAGTGATTGTTACCTGAACGCGGTTATCCTGTAGCTCGTATTCCGGCAGTGGAAAATAGCGTTTCTTCTGAATAAGGAACATCTTTCGAATGCCACTGCCAATGGTATCAATCATGTTCAGATTAACCATGGCATCGGTTAAAAAGCGATTGCGGTAACGGCTCTCAGGGGCATCGGCCTGTATAACCGATTCTACCGAGCCGGGAATGAACTGACCCAGGTTGCTGAAGCACAAACGGCCATCTTCAAATTCAACCACCGAGACCTTACCGCCCAACTCGTAATCCTGGTGAGCAATCGCATTGTTGAGTGCTTCACGGATGATGTAAGGGTCGTACTGGTCAACTTCTTCGGGGAATAGCGTGCCTTCTTTCATATAGCGGTATTTCAGGTTCCGCACCTTATGAAAAACCTCGTCTACGCTCAACAACAGCGGGCAGCCAAAATGCTGGTAGTCTCGTTCAAGCCCGTCTCTGTCTTTAAGAATCCAGGTTACCGTTGCCGATGCTGGGTTAAGAAAGTGAGAGGCTTCCGGTTTACCCAGTAACAGAATCGCTGTGCGGGTAATCTGACCATTAATCGTAAGTTTTGCTTTGTTTAAAAATGTCGCGTCATCCCATTGTTGGGCTTCATTTGCCAACTTGGGATTCTTCTGACTAAAGTTCTCGCGGGCAACCGCAATGGCTTCTGGCGCGAGGTCGTTAACCGACGCTGATGGCAGAACCACTGAACTCCAGTCGTTCGCGCGATTTTGAGCGCGTATCCGCTCAATTTCTTCCAAATTCAGCGGCCCCAGCGATTCGCCATCCCTGCCGTAATAATGGCCATCCCATGCAATAGGCAAACCCTGCGGCGCTGAGGGAATTTCGAACAGCAATACCCGGCCATCGGGGTGATCGACTTCGTGAATATTCACAAAAGTCAGGCGGTTGGTCGTTTTATCGGCGATTTCCTTCTTGAGAGACTGTAAATCCTTGGAGTTGGTTCGAAACTGGCTACCAACAACTGTCTGATTGTCTTTAACACCAAAAACCAACCATGCGCGTTTCAGGTGCTTTAAATTAGCCTCATTGCACAGGGCCGAAAAGTATTTGCCGATTTTATCGAAGGCGTAGGAATTCTTTGCTTCTTTGAATTCCGCAATCTCATTTTCGCAGTGCAGGCTCAAAAGTTGGTTTAATGTATCGTTCATAAGTGACCTTTACGCAGATGGTAAGCCAAGCTTGTCAAAGAATGCTCGGTTACGCTCTTTTGCCGCTTTCACTAACCTGTCTCTTATACACACTTCGATATAAGCATGGGATGGTTCGTTAAAACCGATATGACCCATGCCGTCAGATGTAATGCGCAAGTTCGCTCGGCGACATCGCCGATGCATGGATTCAGTTAGGTCACAAAGCACATAGCAATAGCCAGGGATATCCTTATTACCAGGGATAGGGCGACCGGATTTTGTAGAGACCTTTCCCTCTCGTATTCGCTCTAAATAGCTAAGTGCCTGATCAATCGGGTCCTTATCTTCGCCTTCACGCATGTCGTTGCGCATTGGACGTTTGATTTCGACAACGGTAATAGCTGCAAGGGGAAAACTGGTTTGATCATTAACCAGCAGTGGGTTATCAAACACTCTAAGGCTGAGCAAGTCAGGCTCTTTGGTGGACTTATTGCCAGTAATTGGCATGGCATTCAGTGTTTTGTCTGAGGCCAAATAGTTATGAAATGCCAAGCGCTCATCAATCAGCCAAAGGTTACAGGAGTCCAGGAAAACCTCATTGGAATCTTTGCGCATAGGCATGATCAGCTCATGAATCATATCCTCACGGGCATACTTTCCATCTTCCAGGCGCTCGATGGATTTTTGTAGCAGATCAATAATGACCTTGCGATGTGAAACGTAATTGGCAAGGTCTGATTTTTTAAGGTCTTCTGCTTTGCGTAGGTACGCACTCAGCCGCTCTTTGTATTCTTCTACATGCTCCTCATTCTGAGGCTGAATGATGTCATGGCCTTCGCTCACCAATTGCCGCTCCACCTCGTACCACTGAGCATGCAGGTGTAGCTCCAGATCCTTGTCGGATTTTTCTGGGTCAACAATAAGCAATTCTTCCGCTACATAATTGGCAATGGGGCGGTACCGAGGTGCGTGATTGTTAATAAAATCGTCTACTCTTTTGCGACCGGCTGAGACGTTTTCTGTTAGGACATCTTGCAAATACTCTTTAGTGCGCTCTAACACTGCTTCGCGAATATCTTTGAAGCTGACTTCATTGAGCATGTCCTCAACGTCTTCGGCAATATCAAAGGAGGTACGCTCACTGCGCACATGTTCATTGAGGTAGTCGGAAGATACGTAGCAGGTGTAGGTGAACTCGCCGGACGCGTCTGAAATTTTGCCGTACAGGCCAGGAAGCTTACCTTGAATAGACTCTTCTTTAACCAATCGGTTAGTCGCACAGAGAGCCAACTGATGTTTTTTATTTACGGATGCACGGAACTTAATGTGGGTAAGGTCGAAGGAATAGTCGCGAATTGTAATCTTCTCGTGAAAAGCGCTTGCATGCATGTGCTGATCATAGAGAACGTCAAGGTCAACGCTCTCTCCGGAATCTTCAACAAGTATTTTTGGAGCATCCTGAGTTCGCACAAAATACCAAAGTACATGCTCCAGTAGCTGATTGGCTATGGATTCGCTCTTTGTCGGTGCATGTTTACGGAAGTTCTCATCAAAACCAACAAGCTTAATTTGGGTTCCTGTTTGTTGAGCGGTTGCTATCTCAACTTTTTCACCGTGGACACCCAACTTATCGTCAAAGCGGAATACGCGTTTTTTTAGTTCACCATCAGCATCGCGGAAGTGGCTCTCCACTTCTACCAGATCAAATACCTTCAGCCACATCAAGCGGCCAACCCCTCGGCAGCCTTTGCCTATTTTATGGTCGGAATCCAGCGTTTCAAAAGACTTAAAGTTTGTTTCATCAAAACCACAGCCATTATCGGTGATGGTGAAACCGATGATCGGCGGTAGAGCTTTGGCATCTAAATCCAAACCGCCTTGGGTGGCTCGATTGATACGAAGAACAATCTTGCCATTATCGGCATTGCCTTTTTCTTCGATGGAGTGAATAGAGTTTACCACCGCCTCAAAGACTGGCATCAGGCCATGACTCTTGGGCAAAGAAGTGTTCCGTAAGCGGCCTTGTAGATTGGTTTGTAAACTCATTATTCAAGCCTTTGATTTATAGCTCACCTTTAAAGGCGGAATCGAGAATTGAAGTTTTCAAAGTGGTTAGTTCTGATATCTTTTCATGTAGAACAAGTGTAATCATCTTGTTGGTTTTCGAGAATCCATCTAACTTGTTAACGATTTCGACTTGTGTCTCTTTCGGCTGAGTGGGTATCATTATTTCTTTTATTTGTGCTGTGCTCAAGTTTGGTTGTGCCGCACCAAGCGATTTATTCAGGTTTTCTTCCATCTTGCTTTCTAAGTAGTAGAAAATGTATTTCTTGAGGTGGCTGTCAGATACGATGAATCTTCCTACACGCTGATTTTGAAGATACCTCAGATCGGTATTATTTATTGCAACTTTCCCAGTTGTTGCTCCTGACATAGCTATTACAATGTCGCCCGGCTCAATGAAAAACTGCAGTGCATTTTTATCTAGCTTATTTTCCGATATGTATACCATGTTTTTAGTTGATACTGATCCATCTTGAATATTGGATATTCGTAAAACAGGCACTCCCATATCTGAAAAGTTAGAGCTTTTAAAAGCATATCCATTTCTAAAGTCGACGAATTCACCAAGGCTTATCCATTGCCAATTCTTAGGTATGAGGTAGGAGTTATCAGGGTTTTTAATACTGTTTAGAGGGTTAAAGGTTTGGTTTACACAGCTTTTATATAGAGTGTTAGCCAGCGTGACGCTTTCCTGCAAATGTTCGATGGCTGTATCGATGCAACTGAGCAGTGCATCGAGTTTTTCCACGATGCGTTTTTGTTCACTAGCGGGCTGAATAGGGATTTTTATTTCTTTAATTTGAGCTGTACTCAGATTTGGTTGAGCTGCCCCTAAGGACTTTTGTAGGTTCTCTTCAACCTTGCTTCCTAAATAATAAAGAACATACTTCCGAAATGTTTTGTCATTAATGATAAATCTACCAACACGCTGGTTTTGCAATAGTCGATCTCCAGTGTTGTTGGTTGCAACCTTGCCTGTCGTAGCACCAGACATTGCAATAACGATATCGCCTGGCTCGACATAGAAATCGCTAGTCTTAATATCCAGTTTTTCTGGTGGAATATATGCCATATTCCTGTCAGATATTCCCCCGCTCTGGATGTTAGATATCCTTAATACTGGAACGCCAATATCTGAAAATACATTACTTTTAAATGCATATCCGTTTTTGAATTCGACAAGGTCTCCAAGTGACCTCCACTCCCATCCATCCGGTAGTTTATATAGAACCTGTTCCATATTTACTTCTCCGCTAACAGGTTTTCAATTTCATCCAATAGGCCAGACACCAGTTTTTCTTTGGTACGGATTTGCTTGAGGATATCGATTGGCGCTAAATGTTCAGCATCTTTTTGCTTGGCGGGGTTCTTAGCGGATAGGTCATAATCTTCAGCTAGCTTGCTAGCCGATATCGTCCATGAGTGATCGGTAGTTTCACGGCTGCTATACAGCTTAACAAACTCTTTTAAATGCTCATCAGTGATCGGTTTATTTTTGGTGAGCTTTTGCTCGGGCTCACATTCGTAATACCACACATCGCTGGTGCCGCCGCTACGCTCAAAAAACAGTACGTTGGTTTTAACGCCTGAATACGGCAAAAACACCCCAGCGGGCAGGCTTAGAATGGTGTGCAGGTTAAAGTTTTCCAGCAGTTCCTGTTTTACTTGTTTAAACGCGCTGTTGGTTTGGAACAGTACGCCTTCTGGGACGACGATTGCCGCTTTACCGCCACTTTTTAGGGTTTTCATAAAGTGCTGTAAGAACAGCAACTCGGTTGCATTACTTTGAATAGGGAAGTTTTGCTGAATTTGCGACTTCTCTTTGCCACCAAATGGTGGGTTAGCCAGAATAATGTTGTAACGGTCTTTTTCCTGAATATCGCGAATATTTTGGGTAAGGGTATTGCCACGAAACAGGTTGGGTGACTCGATGCCATGCAGAATCATGTTCATCATGCCCATCACATAAGCCAACGAGGTTTTCTCGTAACCGAAGAAGGTGTCACGTTGAATGAAATCCCACTGCTCGGTGGAGAGCTGGTTCTTTTTGCTTTTCAGGTGTTCAAAGGCTTCCACCAAAAATCCGCAAGAACCGGCTGCCGCGTCATAAATCGTCTCGCCGGGTTTCGGGTCAATGGCCTGTACCATGGCGCGCACCACGGGGCGCGGAGTATAAAATTCACCGGCATAGCCACCGGCATCGCCCATGTTTTGCAATAAGCCTTCATAGACCAACGAGAGCTCAAACAGATCAGACTCGGATTGGAAGTTCAGGCTATCCACAATATCCAGCACTTCACGCAAGGTATGGCCAGAGGCGACCTTGTTGTCCAGGTACTGAAAGATAGCGCCAATTTTGTAGGTGAAAGATTTTGGGTCTGCGCCCGTTGCGGCGGCATTGGCAAAGCCTTTCAGATAGGGGAATAGTTGATTGTTGACGTAATCGGTAAGGTCATCCCCGGTTTTTGCCCGTGCCAGATCCAATTTTCCATCTGCTGTTTTAGGGCAGGCCCAGCTTGTCCAGCGGTGCTCGTCATCCAATACGGGTTGATAGTCTTTGCCCGATAATACCGCTTCGTCTTCCTTATCGGATTCGTAATCATCGAGAAACTTCAGGAACAAAACCCAGGATGTCTGTTCTGTGTAATGCATGGCACCACTGATGCCATCGTCGCGGCGCAGGATGTCGGTAATACGGTCAATTTTCTGTTGTAGTGACATGCTCAGAGTTTTCCGATAATAAAATTGTACATATTGGTGATGTCTTCGCTGATCTCTGCGGGCGGAATCAGGTCGATATAGGCTTGGAGTTTTGCTGGGTCCAAGCCTTCTCCTTCGGTGTTAATTAGCGGATCAATAGTGGCTTTTGCGTTAACGCGACGAATGGAATCATTGTCACCAGAATCACCTGCTTTAAGGTGATCGACAGCAGCGATATTGGCTCCATTAATTTGTTCGAGTACACCGAAGTGTTCTAGGGCCGAGTATGAGAGTAAATAGTTCTTTATTTCACGCCGCTTCCAGGCGAGCAGGTAGGTTTTAGTATTTAAACCATTTGGCCATCGAATCGTTTTCAGAAGATCTTTGTAAGGCTTTCCCGCTAACTCAACACCATTTTGTTGCCAGTTTGGATTTGCCTCATCTCTGTCGCAAATCAGAAATATTCTCGTTGTATTCAGCTGTGATTCGGACGTTCCAAGACCTTTCACCCAATCTATTTTTGCCTGCCCTAAGCGTTCTGCGTCACTTGCGCAGCTGGAAGTCTTCTTAATTGCATGAACTTGCGTCAGACGACTAACATCTAAACCTTTTTTTACAGCAAGTTTGGTAAAGATAATCCAGTCGTTATAGTCATCTAGCAAAGCTATGTTTGGAAGCTTGCCACAGACCTCAAATTCCACTGATTTCGCCCGTGAAAGTACACTCAGGCGATTGATCAATTGCTTGATTTTGTTGTCTTCGCTGATCCTGCCTTTTTCCACCACTTTCAGGTGCTCGATACGATTCTCTTTGGCTGAAATGGAGTCGAGCAGGTGGGTGGTGGTGATGGCGTGACCTTGGATGCTGTGGAGAAGCGCCCATAGCTTTTCGACGTTTTTATAGTGAAGGTGCGAGTCTGCCTCATCGAATAGGAACAGGGTGTTCTCGGAGTCGAACAGGTCGATTAGCGCATACAGGAATAGGAGCTGGTATTCGCCATCGCTAAGCTGATCCAGCTCGATATCGTTATGGAATACGAGTTTGCAGCGTGGTTTATCAATAAAATAGTCATTGTCGGCAGCTTGAGTGAAAAATGCCACTTCAGGTCGAAATTGATGTTGTGCAAAACCTGCTTGTCCGAATCCTGCGCTGTCTGGTCCAAAGCCAAAAGCTGGCGGCGAATCAAAGGATACGTCCACCAAGTGAGAAGCTTTAATGTTAAGAGTACGTTTTTTGATCGGCATGTTAAATTCGAAATCACGAGATACCAAGTTTGTAATAAAGCTATCCAGTGAGCGAAAGTATGGTGTTGCACGCATGGTGTCGACTTCACCGCGTTCTTCACGCTTGAGTGCATCCTGCACACGAGCAATGTAGTTTTTATCGACTTTAAAGGCGCACTTGAAGGTTGTGCTCAAATCGTCTTTGTCTGGCTGCGATTCGTTGACGTAGCCTTGTTCCACCAGGAAAGAACGAACTTTGCCGTTGCGCTTAATGGCTGTGGCTAAAAAGATCAGCAGCTTTGACCAAGATTTGTCGAAATAGAAACAGTCGAGATTAAGGCCGCGCCCGGCTTGCCTTTCTCTTTTCAAATAGGCACTGAATTTTTCTGAGTAGTTCTCGTTCTGGCCGGATGAGAAGCACACGACTTTAAGATCTTCATGATCCTGCCCGGCTAATCGTTGTTCAAATACCGACTGCAAAATACTGGATTTGCCTGAGCCATTCTCGCCGATCAGCGTAGCGACCTTATCAATTCGCAAGGTCTGTACTTGTCTATGCAAAGGGTTAGGGGCTAAGTTCAGTTCCATTGGTTAGCTCACGTGGTACAGCTGATGTTGTAGTTGTTTGAAAGCGGCGAGTAAGTGAGCAGGCTTACCACCAAAGGCCATGGAGGCATCTTTGGTGGTACCAAGGCCGGATAGCTCAATCAACGCTGGCAGGCGCTCGCGTGCCAATTCAGTAACGCCCGTTTTTTCGTAGCGGTTCAGAACAAAATGCAGGAATTGCTTGGCCTTTTCCTGTTGGTACTGGTCGAAGAAGGCGTTATTCGCTCGCACTGCTTCCGCTCGTGATTTACGAGTAGCCATGGGTTGTTCAAAGGCTAAAAACGCCAGCAGATCGAACATGTCGCAGTCGTCGGCTTCGAACATCCGGCGCAGGGTCGAGAGCTGTTCTTTATCAAAGCCAGCCTGTACCAGTTTGGCCAAGAGTTGTTCGCGCAGGTCTGGGTCTGACCAGATATCCCGAAGCTCATCAACGCTTGTGAACAGACCTGGAAGCTGTTGAATTAATCGTTCAACAAACTCCTGAATAGTCAGAGGCTTGCCATTTTCGTCGATGTAACGGGTTTCAATATCGATGACCTTGAGCTCACGGTGCTTGCCAAGTTTTACCTTTAACCTCGGGCGCGGCTCACCTGGCTCGGGTTCTGGCCCATCGCCGCCTTCAGGCGGCTCTGGCGTGTAGGGTGACGGTGTCGGTTCTCGGGTTCCGCCTGGCTCCGGCGCTTCGGGCTCGCCATCCCATTCCTCATCGTAAAAGTTGTTGGTCGCACCCCGAAAATCCACGATGGTGAAGTAGTCTTTACCATCAAAAACTCGGGTACCGCGCCCCACAATCTGTTTGAACTCCACCATCGAGCCGATGGTTCGATCAAGCACCACGTTGCGGACATTGCGGGCATCGACACCGGTAGTGAGCATTTGTGATGAGGTAATAATGGTTGGGATGTCTTTGTCGTTGTCCTGGAATTTTTCTAGTAGCTCGCGACCGACCTTGCCTTCGTCACTGGTGACTCGTACACAGTAATGCGGGTCTTTTACGGCTTTGTATTTATTAATCATGTCGCGCATGGTCAGCGCGTGGTTTTGGTTCTCACAAAAGACGATAGTTTTTTCCAGCGGGTTGATGTTTTGTAAGATGGCTTTGGCGACCAGTTCGGTGCGCTCATCAACAATAATTTTGCGGTCGTAGTCTTCGACCTGATATAAATCCTGGCCAGATTCGCCTTCGACGATCACGTCATCTTTGGTGAGCACCAATTCATCCAGATTGGTTCTAACTCGCTTGACCCGGTAGGGTGTTAGGAAGCCGTCGTTGATACCGTCTTTCAGTGAATAGACATATGCTGGTTGACCAAAGTATTCATAGGTGTCTACGTTGTCCGTGCGTTTCGGTGTGGCTGTTAAACCTAAATGTACTGCGCTACTGAAATGGTCGAGAATGGCTCGCCAGGAACCAGCTTCATTGGCAGCGCCACGGTGACACTCATCAATCAACACCAAATCAAAGAATTCCTTGGGATAGGCTTTGTAGTAGCCATCAATGTTTTCTCGCTCCGCAATCGCCTGATAGATCGCGAAAAATATGTGGGCATTGGTTGGCACCACACCATTGCGTTTACGTACTTCTTCCCCGTTGATTTTGATCAGGTCTTTTTCATAGGGGTTGAAGGTGTTAATGGCTTGGTCGGCCAGGATATTACGGTCAGCCAGAAACAGAACGCGTGGCCTGCGTGAACCGGGATTATCTCGGCTCCAGCGTGCCTGAAATACCTTATGAACAATTTGAAAGGCGATGAAGGTTTTACCGGTACCGGTGGCCAGTGTGAGCAAAATGCGGGATTTGCCTTGGCCGATAGCGTCTGTTGCCGCATGAACTGCCAGCTCTTGGTAATAACGTGGCTGCATGGCCCCTTCTAAATGGAAAGGGATGTTTCTTAACTCCTGACTTAAATCTGTTGCTTCTCCGGCATAACGATTTTCCAGCTCAGCTGGCGTTGGGTAAAACTCAATGTAGTCGCCTTTGCCTGATTCCAGATCGAATTCGTAGGTTTGTTTGCCGTTACTGGAATATACAAAACGAACGCGAAGCTTGTTCGCATAATCGATGGCCTGCTGCAGGCCTTTGGTTGGATGCTCTGATTCTTTTTTGGCTTCTACTACAGCCAGATAACGGTTGTCTTTGTGAAGCAAGTAATCCACAAAGCAACGTCGCCCACGCACTCCTCCGGCCATTTTTCTACCGTCGGTGAAGTAATGCTCCCGAATGATATTGCTCGGCTGCCAGTCCGCTGCCCGTAATGCAGGATCGATATAATTTGCTCGGGTATCTGCTTCAGATGTCATCAGGCCACTCCTTGGTCACTTGGGTTTGGCACTAACTCCAGCAGGTCGCCCACAGTGCAATCGAATAGTACGCAGATCTGTTCAATGGCTTCCAGATCCACTTTCTGGGCCGTTTCTTTATAAAGCAGGGTCACCGTAGCGCGGCTTAACCCCGTTTCTCTGGCAACGTCGGCAATTCGCATCTTGTGCTCGCCCATCATTCGGGCGAGATGGCAGCGGATCATGGCTGTGCCTCTGGCTGGTGATCAGGTTATCGGAATAACAAATGAGCATACCATGGCTTTGATATTTGCCTAGCATTTTGTGAGTTGAAATTGAATTATGCAGGGTTGATTTTTAAAAGTTGGACAAGGTTTTTCTAAATTACGCGGAGTTACGCGCCATATGCGTAATTACGCAAACCATGCGTAATCGCGCGTAATTTATATTTCACGGCAGAATAGTGGGGGGCAAGAGCGGTGTGAAAATGCGTACATGCACTGTCGCAGACGCTGGTTTAGGTTTCTGTGAATAGGTGCTGAGAGGAAGTTGTTTCGAGAGGATTTTGCTATTTGGCGTGCGGCCAATTCTGCTTACCTATGGAAGCATAACCTGGCCAAAGCGGCCACTTTATGGTTTCAATACCATATCAATAGTGATGAAGCAGAAGGAGATGGTGGGCCCAGCTGGACTCGAACCAGCGACCAA
>LSQX01128073.1_pt1 | contig 11718 bp, 10 predicted proteins | sample 654561 | NCBI WGS metagenome assembly LSQX01 (sample SAMN04489861, study PRJNA283612) | anaerobic digester metagenome | isolation source: 4 biogas reactors fed with cattle manure at either 37C or 55C with and... | place: Denmark: Kongens Lyngby | collected 2014 | reverse complement strand
GGCCCGCCTGGGCTTCTGCAACCGGGTTGACGGTAACGTTTGCCCCAAACACTATAGGCCTTGCGGCCGCTAGGTAATCATATAACTTGTTGAGACTAATACCCCATCGATATAAAGGAGAATCCTTTAGAGTAACCCACAAAACATTAGATTCCTTTAGTAAGTTATAAACCTTGTTTCTGGGCACAGAGTCTTCGAAGAAAACATTTTTGATATTCTCCCCTCTGACCCGTTCCATCAATCTCGGCTTTTCTGGTCCGTCACCAATAAACCGGAAGCGCACCCCTCTTCCCCACGTCTCCGAACCAACAATACTCGCCGCCTCCAGCAAGACATCCAACGCGTTCGCCAGTCCGTGGGCTCCCGTGTACATTACGGTAAATACTCCATCATTGGGCGGTGGTTCCGGTGGTGGCACCAAATCAGTGTTAATTCCATTGGGAATCCAGACCACTCTCTCCCGATCGGCGCCCTTTTCCACCATGTGGTCCACTGCCCCGGGAAGCAAAGAAATGATCCGTGCTGCACGACGGTAGAGGTATCTTTCTATCTTTTCCAAGCCTCGCACCACCGGATGCCGCGCCGATACATTAGCCAGATCCACGAGGCTCTGGGGCCAAAGGTCACGAACCTCCAAAACGAAGGGTACCCGAAACCTGGCGGCGAGGCGCTGTGCCGCCAGGGCGGCGAATAGATGAGGGCTCGATCCAATGATGACGTCCGGGCGTTCAAACCCCGCGGCCTTCCCCACTCTCCAGATGCGCCCCGCAAAAACGGCCATATTCCAAACCCGCGCGGACGTGTTGCCCGGATAAGGCGGCGTGCGCAACCACACGTAGGGAACACCGTCAATGTCTTCGCGCTTTACCTTTTCCCCGGGTGCCAGGCGGTTCTCCTGGCGCGTCCTGTGATCAAAGCTGGAGGCAAAGATGACCACCCGGTGTCCCCGCCGGATCAACTCACCGGCCAGGTTATGGTGGCGGCCGTAAGGTTCGGCGTAGTGGTTGATCATCCAGATTCTCAAGAGCACGCCCCTCCCACAAGGCATTCCACAATCTTTCCGGCGGCGTCACCGCGGCCGTACGGATCGGCCTCCCGGCCGCCCGGATGGTCCAGCCATTCACGCAATGCCTGCGCCACCTCCTGCTGCTTGTCCCGTAGCGGGACAATTCTGTTCCATCCGAGGTCAACTAGTTCCACCCACTCGGTTTCGTCCCGCAGGGTCACGCAAGGCACGCGGTAGAAGAAGGCTTCCTTCTGCACCCCGCCGGAGTCGGTGGCTATTAGCCGGGCGTGTTTCTCCAGCATCACCATGTCAAGGTAACCCACCGGATCGATCAGGCGAAGGTGCCGCTGCACCTCGCGGAGAAGGTTTTCTCTTTCCAGCGCGGACCGGGTGCGGGGATGGACCGGCAACACTACCGGGATGTCGGCAGCCACCCGAAAAAGTCCACCAAATATCGCGCGCAAGCGGCGGGGGTCATCTGTATTTTCCGCCCGGTGCACGGTGGCCAGTATATACCCCTGCCGGACAAGCCGCAATCTCTCCAGGATGCCGCTTTCCCTTTCCGCCTTTGCCCCGTAGAAAAGGGCCGCGTCGTACATTACGTCGCCGACCAGCTTTATCCGGCCCGCCGGAATGCCCTCGCGGCGCAAGTTTTCCACCGCCGCCTCCGTCGGGGCGAACAATACCTCGGAGGCGTGATCGGTCAACACCCGGTTGATCTCCTCCGGCATCCGCCGGTTGAAGGACCTAAGGCCCGCCTCCACGTGCGCCGCCGGAATGTGCAACTTCACCGCCGCCAGCGCCCCGGCCAGGGTCGAGTTGGTGTCGCCGTATACCAGAACCCAGTCCGGTTTTTCCCGCAGCAGCACCTTTTCCACCGCTTCCAGCATACGCCCCGTCTGTGACCCGTGGCTCCCGGAACCGACGCCCAGGTGGTAATCAGGCTGCGGAATCTCCAGTTCACTGAAGAAAACGGCGGACATGTTCTCATCGTAATGCTGACCGGTGTGGACCAGCACTTCCCGCACTCCGGGCGTGGCCCGCAGCACCCTTGAAACCGCAGCCGCCTTGATGAATTGCGGCCGGGCACCCACAACCGTAACCACCTTCATTGCATCAACTCCCTGTACATCTGCAGTAGCTTCTGTGCCTCGATTGACCAGTTGTACCGCATGCGCACGGCCTCCCGGCCCCGCTTTCCCATAGCCTGGGCTTCGGCCGGACGCTCCAGAAGCCATAAAATCGCATTCGCGATCTCTTCAGGATTTAATGGGTCCACCAATAACCCGCAACCGGCCCCCTCCACGATTTCGCGCCAGAGCGGAAAATCTGAAGCAACTACGGGGATTCCGGCGGACATATACTCGAATAGCTTAACGGGATAGCCATCCAGATAGTTTGGTATTGGGTGAAGCGTTACAAGACCTACCCTGGCCTCCGATAAGATTTTCCTGATGCCTTCTCTCGAGTGCCACCCCAGAAAGTCCACCCGCTCCCACTCGGTCCGGCGCCTCAACTCCTTCTCCAATTCCGGTGGGCTGAAAGACCCCGCCAGCACCAGCCGCGCCCCTACTGCGTCGGGAAGCAGGCCGATCGCCTGCACCATCTCCTCGATGCCCCGTATCCTGGCAATACCGCCAACGTAAGCCACAATGGGCGGGCGGTGCGTATAAGGAGTGGGATTATCCACTACCAGTTCCTCAAGCTTGGGAAAGTTCTGCACCACCACGGTCTTGCCAGCTGGGAAGCGACGGGCAATCGTGGGCGTAGCCGCCACTATTCGGTCAAAGAAGCGTGCGCCCACCGTTTCTACAAACTCGGCACAACAGGCCGTAATCCGCCGCAACCACCCGGGAATCCAATGCTTGCTCAAGATCTGCCTGGGCACGTCCTCGTGAACATCGTAGATAACCTTCGCTCGTGTGAATAGCCTGAGCAGCACCCCGTTTGGCAGGAGCTCCGGATCATGGAAGTGATAGACATCAGCTCTCTGGCGCAGCGCCAGGCGGAAGGCCCGCCAGGTGAGGCCGAAGATCCGGGCTAAGCGGTTCCGCGGCTTGGGTAAAGCTATGATCTTCACCCCGTCCGCCACTTCATCCCTCTCGTGCTGGGCGATTAGGGTAACATCGTAACCCATCCGGACCAGCGTCTTCGACTCCTTGTGGAAGATGCGGGTGTCGAAAGACGGGTGGACGGTGGTGAGAATACAGACTTTAGCGTTCATTTAGCACCTCGCGGTACAGCTCAATGGTCTTCTCCGCGTTCTTTTCCCAGGTATAGTCCTCCAAGACCATCTTACGCGCCCGTTCTCCCATGGCTCGGGCTTCTTCCGGATGACTCAGAAGGAAATCCAGGGCCTCGACGAGGCTATCGAGATCTCGTGGTTTTACAAGGAGGCCGGTCTCACCATAAATTACGATACCGTCAACCCCTTGTCCCCGAACCGCAATCACCGGCTTCGCATGTGCCATTGCTTCAACATAGACAAGGCCAAACGTCTCTTGCCAACTTGGCAACGTGAACACTTCACAGCTAGCCATATATTTCATGACTTGTTCCTGTGATACCTGCCCGACAAACACGACATAACTTGTGAGACCTAAATCCCGCGTTAGTTCCTCTAACTTGGTCCTTTCTGGCCCATCGCCTACTACCAGATATAAAATGTTCTCATACTTTTTGGTCAACTGCTTGATAGCACGTATATTGAGGTCAATGCCCTTGATTGAGATTAAACGAGATACGCTCAACAAGACACGGCGCCCCTCATAAGCCGAAAGTAGATCACTATTCCCTGTGAAGACCTCGCCAGCACTGATTCCATAACCAATAACCACCGGCTTAATCCTGAACCGAGAAACAAAAGCTTTCGCTAGTCGTGGACTAGGAGAGATCACTTGCTTCGCATAGGAAAAAACTCTTTCTAAAGCTGACAGACAGTCTTGGCTTCTGTTGGCGGAGATGTCTAGATCTGTAGCCTGGAAGGTTACAACTAAAGGCTTCCTATACTCCATGCTGATGAGCATACCGGCGTAGCCATCGGGCAAAGCCATATGGGCATGGATCAGATCGAATGGGAACTTAGGCTCGATTTCTCTAACTAGCCTTTTGATGCCCCAATACATGCGGACACCAGAAGAGGCGAGCAACAAGGCCTTCGGGAAAACCAAGTATCTCGGGTAGTAGGCCTCGATTCCCTCAATCACATCACGGTTTGGGACTTGAGAATAAGATTTCCACTTGTGGGACAGGTACATTATTGGAAAAGGAGCCCACGCAGTTGGTGATAGAACTTTTTGTATACAACCTTGCGCTTCTAGCGCCTTGATCGCATTGTGCATAGCGATTCCAAGTAGTTGGTCATAGGGCCGAGGATAGAGATGGGTAATATGAAGCACCCTCATTTCATCAGCACCTCCTGAACTGTTGCCCTCCTCAGTCGCCACTGGGAGTAAGCCAACCCCAAGAACAACAGCAAAATCGGCATGAGCTGTAGAGAGTGGTAGATAGCCGCGAGCATCATGTAGAGCGCGTAACCCACGAGCGTGCCTTGAAGGGCAACCGAGAGCGCCACAACTGAAGGCTCGGAGGTGACATTGCGAATGCGAGAAAGACCGAAGAATAAGCTCCCGAAGAGACATAGAAAGACCGCTAGCCCAACCACTCCGTACCTCCTCAACAGCAACAGCCACTCATTGTCCACAATAGTTCCCATGTCAGCCTTCCCAGGTCCCCAGCCCAACCAAGGAGATTCTAACCAAATGGCAAAATGTGTCTCCCAATTAGCAACCCGTCCCTGCCAGCTTGTAGCTTCGGTGAACGTCGCCAGCTGGCCAAAACGGAAAAACGCCTTCTCCGGCATAACCTGCAAAATTAAGGCCACGATAACACACCCCAGCAGTACAAACGTCAACAGGCGCCTGAACTTGCGCTTCAAACCTTTCTGCCTGAGAAACAAGAACAGAACTGTTGCCCCCGCGAGGAGTAAGGCAACCAGAGCAGATCGGGAAAGAGTAAGGATAAGGGCAAGTCCGAAGACCGGCAGCGTGCCCCAACACAGTAGTCGCAGCTTCCACTCCTGAAGGAACAACGCGCCGGACAGCGCAAGCGAGGCGGCTAGTACCATGAGTGCACCAAACTCATTAGGATTCGGCGTGGTGCCGGTGACCCTGCCATGAACGAGTAAACCTCTCATCTGGGTTGGTGCGTAATAGGGGGAAACTACCTCGTTGATGCCGGGAAAGTCGATGTATTGAAGAAAGCTAAAAAAAGCAGAGAGCACGAGGGCGAGCAAGGCGAGCTTGTAGTAACGCTTCAGGTTCGTAGGACTGATGTTTTGGCTCGCAGCTAGCGCGAAAATCAAGAAATATAAAAACACCTTAGCCAATTCCCAGAAGTCTCGCCCGATGATCGGTTGTCCCTTTAGCCACGCTGCGTACACCATTGATAACACGATAGAGAAACCGAATAGACCAAACCACTTGTATGCAGGACAACAGCGTAGTCGGATTGGGCGCCCTGTAGCGAGATGGCCCAGGAACAGCAACCCCAACGCCGCAATGACGATGATAAATTCGGGGCGGACGTCAGGGATCCCACCAGGCAAGCGAATGCAAGGAAAGAGAATCGCTGCTATCAGCAGTGCTGGCAGCGCCCGCCTATGCGAGAGCACACCATCTCGCCCGAAGAACAAGGCGATGCCAAAAAGCAGAGCAATCACGCCCACGGCCAACAGCGCGCCAAGCGTCGGCTGCCGCAAGACGAGCCAAACCAGGGCTATGACACCGAAGCTCGCGCCACACCATAACAAAAGGTTGCGCCAACATTGTACCGCCAAAGTGATTTGGTTACCGCTCACGATTGCTTTCCCCCTCTAATAAAGCACCAACCTCGTGAATTTCAGTCTCAATTCGCTCCTCCCAGCTCCAGAAGTTCTCTTCGGCGAACTTGCGGGCGTTCGCTCCCAGCCGGTCCCTGAGCTCTTCATCTGCAAGCAGCTCTTTGATCACTTCAGGCAGCTTTGTTAACTCTCCATACTCTAGCAAGACCCCATTCTCTCGGTTCCTGATGAATCGCCCGGTATCACCGTTGTTGAGAGTGACGATGCATTTCCGGGCCATCATCGCTTCTAGTAGGGGGTTGCCGACGTTGGACCAATCGTAAAAGGAGAGAAAGAGGTCGGCTGCAGCCAGGTACTTCGGGATTTCGGAATGGGGCACAGCTCCTTCAAATCTCACGTGCTCCCGAACCCCGAGTTCGTCAGCAAGTTGTTTCAATCGTTTTTTCTCTGGACCATCTCCCACAATCACAAGGATTGTGTCGGGATAATCTTTAACCACCTCTGGCAAAGCATAAATATTGCGATCAACTCGCTTTAGCCACATTAAGCGACTCACTGAAAGTAAAACATGTCGGCAAGAAATCTGAAGTGATTCACGTGCCTTTTCAATAACAGGAAAACGTTGAAAACTTTCAATATCAAGCCCATTTAGCCAGAATCGCACTTTCTTAGCATTTACTCCCATCTGTGCGAGCAGTTGATCTCCTTGAGATCCATCGTTGGTCATTATTACGAGGTTTGAACCTGACGATACTTTATAGGCTAAGACATACTCCCAAGCTCGTACTTGCCAATAAGGCCTTTTCATCCACACCAAGCGCAAAATACTTCCCTGGAATCGGGCCACCATTGGCACGCCCCAGAGCTTAGACAGGATTTTCGCAACAGGCACACCGTAGATCTCATACCCATAGACAACATCGATCTTTGTTTTAGAGCGCAGTTTTTGAGCCTTGATAAAGGCCATGACCTGGAAATAAAACCACCATAGGATCTTGGAAAAGAATCCAACCTTCCTGATTTGTACCAATTTCTTCAACCAAACAGCATCAAACCGGATGACCTGAATGTTCTCGTGAAGTTCATCGGATAACCCCTCGGTCCGGTTACCCGTGATGAAGTACACCTGCCAGCCCCGGTTGGCATACCCGGTAAGGGTCCTACACAGGGCAGGGCCACCCTTGTCTTTACCCATGGACCATAAATCCAGCGCTGAGATAAATAGAATGCTACGAGAAAAGCTATTGGTTTTCAGTTGCATATTCACAATACCACCCTCACCTTGGTATAGGCCCACTGGAAGAGGGCCTTGCCGGTCTTCCAGTACAGCGCCCAGTCGCCCCGCTGGGGGAGGACCACTTTCGTCCAACGATTGTCAGAGAGCCGACAGTAGAGAAAAAGTGCCATCAAGAATGAGACGGAATACGAGACCGTGGAGGCCCAGGCCGCTCCCACTATTCCGTAGCGCGGGATCCATAGGAGGTTCAAAACCACGTTGGTAGCGACGGCGGCCAAGCCTCGGTAAGCGTTCAGAACGGGGCGACCGCGCCCAGCGATGTCATTGCTCAACACGCGACCGGCACTAAGCGCCACGATTCCGGCCAGCAATGCCTGCAACGCACCCACTGCGGGCAAGAAAGCCTCAGAATAGAGCAGAAGCACGATCCAGCGGCTAAGGAGCGCGAGTGCCAGGGCTCCGAGCGTCGTCGTCCAGAGCACAGTGCGGGCTACCAGGGGCGTAAACTCCTTTCGCCTCTGTTCCTCAGTCTCCGCCGCAACCCGGGGAAAGAGGACAGTGCCGGCTGCGTGGGAGATCATCCACAGTTTTTCTACGAGCCCAACTCCCACGGCATACAGTCCCACAGCAGCCGGCCCCAGGAACCCGTTGACAAGGAACATGTCGATCCGATAGTTTAGGAACCCCAGGATGTTCGCAAGATGCGCCTGGACGCCGTACGTGGTCGCTCGCTTTATGTAGAGGGGGTTAGGTGTGAAATCAATCCCCCCGGCAACTGTCTTAGCCAGGCGAAACACCAAGGCGTCAACAACCAACCAGGTGAACAACCCGGCGAGTATGGCTCCAGTCACCCCAGCCCTCAGCCCCAGCAGGGCAAGAGCGATGAGCCCAAGAAAAAGTGCTGACCGGGCAATCTGGACGTAGTTGAACTCTTTGATGCGCTGGGCTCCGAGCAACACATACCTGACATACGAGAAGAAGACCTCTACGGGCACAAGAACCAGAGCCAAGAGAAGATAACCAGGGGAAACGCCGGGGAAGACAGTCTCTCGGAAGAAGAGGACCACGACCAGCCCGGCGAGGACTCCGACGGCGCCAACGCCAACGCTAAGCAGGACGTTGTTTCCCAGTATTTCCTGGCGTCGGAACTCGCCACGGGCCACATAGTAGACCGTCGCCGGCCCGATCCCTAGATTACCAAAGGTCACGATGAGAGACGGCAGAAGCGCAGCGAGGGCGTAGATACCTCTTCCTTCTGGGCCAAGAACTCTGGCGAGGATAATGGACGCCAACATTCCTAGAACCAGGTTGAACAGCTGCGTAGTGGCTGTGATGCCAGTACCAACAGAGAACTTGGTGCTCGAAACGGAGGGAATCTCAGACATCCTCCAACACCCCCACCAAGTGCTTCTTAACCTTTAGCAGTGGGCACACAGATACGAGACACAATCTCATCCGGCCACTCCCTTAGCCAAACGGACTGTGATATCCACGCTTGCTTGGGCCTCTGTCTGTATCCGCGTCAGCTCACGCCGCATGTGAGCTCTAATGGCTTCCCTGTCGCGGTGAAGTTCGTTAAGAAGATGAATAACCCTAATGGGTGAAACATCTATGTCCCGATTCAAGTGAATCGCATGCATCTCCATTCCTATCCGCTTATAGAAATACGTTACCTTCGGTTGATAGGAGAAAGCCAGCGCGGGTGTGCCTGCTACAAAGGAAAGAATAAGCGAATGGAGACGTGTTCCGATAGTCAGATGACAGTTTGCTAACAGCGACAGGAGTTCTTGTACCGTCAAGCGATCCTCAATGACCTCGACCCGGTTGCAGGCACCAAGCGTACCAGCTACATCCCGCGCCACGGCTATATCATGCGTATTAGTCGCAAAAAAGAGGAGTCGCGCATCGAACCTATCGAGCACGCGTTCGACTATCTGTGCCATGGCCCGACAGTACCTCTCATAAACAGCTGCATCCGGGTAGGGCCAGTAGCCAGGTCGGTAATAGGGAACAACCGTCATCGCGATTCTCAATTGCCCGCCTGTTTTCGCACGCATTGCTTGCTCACCAGTACTAAGGCAAAGAGCCGGATCGGCCGAAAGCACAAGCTTGTCACGCTTAAGACCCAAGGTCTCTGCTACGAAATCCAGGGATTCCTTATCCCGAAGAGTTATCGCCCCAGCCATCCGGCAAGCCCAGCGAAAATAGAAGCGAGCCCGCCGGCTACGAAGGGGACCAGCCCCTACCGCGTAGAACATCACTGGAACGCGTGCCCGGGTGGCCAAGATCACATAGATTAAAGGGTAGACCGGCCAGGAGGTGTAGATGTCCATCAGAAGATTTCCCCCACCAATGAGCAGCACATTTAGGGATTGGATCTCTTTCTTGATCTGGCGCCAAAACGAGACGTTACACAACAAGGAAACGTCGTGCTTAATGACAAGGGATCCGCTGTAGAATCGCCGCAGGAACGAGGCGATTGGCCAAGGCAAACATGACAGGCATCGTTTGACCAGCCGTCTTAGCCCGTTGGGCTGCACCCGGTGTCCGCCCGATTGTGTATCCCGTACGGTTTTAACTCTTGCAGGCGTGCCCTGGACCACGTGTACATCCTTACAAGAAAACAACATACTTTGCGTTGCGTCAGGATTCATGGAGAAAACAACGAACGAGCAATGGCCGAGACGAGTGCGGAACTGGACAAGAATTCCTTCTAGAATGGCATGATCCCCGATGCTGGTATGGTTATAGCTCCCAAATATTCCTATTCGCATCTTCGTATTCCCTCACACGGGTGTTTAAGAGCTAATCTGTAAACGCGGCCCCATTCCTTCCCTATGGCCTCGTAGCTGTAGCGCTGCCGAACATATTGTACAAGCCTTTCGGGAGTATACTCCTGATGATGGTCTAGCATATAACCGATGGCCTCCGCTAGGGATTCCGAGTCGCCCGACGGGACTAGCTTTCCAACTTCTTCTGTGATGATCTCCTTAGGGCCTCCAATATCCGTGGCAATCACAGGTTTCCCGCAAGCCAAAGCCTCAACCAATACCACCCCAAAGGTTTCAAAAAGGCTCGGAAGAACGAAAATGTCACATCGTCTCATGAACTCCACAACCTCTTGTTTGGTTTTCAACCCGCGGAAACGGACAATGTCCTGTAGCCCGAGCTTGCGGGCGAGCTCCTCATAATCGCTCCTTTTCGGTCCGTCGCCGACGATGTCGAGGACGAAGTCATCGCGCTTCTCCGTGAGGCGCGCCAGAGCCTCAAGTAGATAAGGAACGCCCTTGATGGGAGTGAGGAGGGCTACAAGCAGCAAACGCTTCCTGTTGCCTTCTCCCGTAGGGGTCCTGTCCCCAGGGGTAAACAGCGAAGTGTCGACTACATTAGGAACCACGCTGAACCGCGCCTGGATGCCATAAGCTTCGATATGTCGTTTCAAATCCCCACTTACCGGGCATACTATATCAGCCCACTCAAAGGCGAATTTCGCCTTAAGCTTCTCAAAACCACGGATAAGTCTTCGCGGAAACGCCGACGAGTGCTCCGTGACGACTACCGGAAGCCCGTAGCGCTTCCCTATCAGCACCGCCGGAACCCCGGCCGAATACACATGGGCATGAATAACGTCGGCCCTAAACCCTTCCTCTACGAGCTTCCGGAAAGCGCGGAACATACTCCATAAATAGATGAAGTAGGTGGTCTTGGGAATAGGTGACTTCCAGTGCCGCAGCCGAAGCGTCAGGATGCCGTCCTCAATGTTGTCTTCGATCTGGTAAAAGCCGCGGATTCCACGATCTACCCCTTCGCTGTAGAGCACGACCACGTCGTTGTAAAGCGCCGTCGCCTTTACGTGCTCCCGCACGAAAACCCCGGCCACCGGGTTCTTCCGCGAAGGGTACCAGCCGGCCATGTGGAGGATTTTGAGCCTGTTGTCGGGCATCTCTTTGGGTTCTCCCAATCCATGCACCTTCACGCTACTACCCCCGGCATAATCAACATTTCAGAATGCCAACAATCCTTACTGCGGCCCGGCCGTCGTGGTAAGGCATGGCAGATTCTACCTCCCGCCGGGCATCCGGGGCCGCCCGGACGATGCGCTCCGGGTCGCAGCCCACGAGCACGTTCCCCTCTGTCACCACTGTCTCCGAGCTTGGCCGCAGTCAGCGCCCCGGCCAGGGTACTGTTGGTGTCCCCGAAAACCATCGCTAACTGGGGCCTCTCCTGGAGAAGTGCCTCTTCGAGCCACTTGAGCATCTCCCCGGTTTGGTAGGGCGTGAGTGCCCGAGCCACCGCCCAGGGATAATCGGGCAATTTCAACTTCAGGTCTCGAAGAAGGCCTGGGACATTTCGTAGTCGTAGTGCTGACCGGTGTGGACCAAAACCTGGTGCCGCGGGTGGTCCGAATGGTGACGGTTGTAGCGACCAGCGGTCCTGAGCACCGGCGCCAGCTTGATGAACTGGGGGCGGGCGCCGACCACGTATAGAAGCTTCACTTTAGACCCGCCCCCGCAACTTCAAAAAACCTCCTGATCCCATCAGCCACCAGCTCCTGCTCCCCAGCAGTGAGTTCGGGGAACATGGGAAGGGAGAGGACTTCGCGGCTAGCCCGCTCGGATTCGGGGAGATCCCCCT
>LSQX01282584.1_pt1 | contig 11720 bp, 15 predicted proteins | sample 654561 | NCBI WGS metagenome assembly LSQX01 (sample SAMN04489861, study PRJNA283612) | anaerobic digester metagenome | isolation source: 4 biogas reactors fed with cattle manure at either 37C or 55C with and... | place: Denmark: Kongens Lyngby | collected 2014 | reverse complement strand
TGGTGCATACACCACTCCCGGAAAGGCAGGATGGGCGTGCAGAATGTATGTCTTATTGACTCGCCTAAAATCTCGCGAAAATGGTGGGTTTTGATAATCTAAAGAGATTTTAATCTTTTTAGAGATATTTTGTGGTGCTGAATTAAGGCCAAATTCACCGAATGCTATGCTGGATTACCATTTCATCGGGGGTATCTATTCTCCTGATCCAGCACGACATAATATATCTAATGAGCGCTAACCTAATGCATACTATCTGAGATATAATCCCAGATTGGAGTACTTACATGGAAAGCAGCAAATTATACGTTGGTAATCTTACGTATTCAGTTACAGAAGCTCAACTCAAAGAATTATTCGAAGATTTTGGCGATGTAAAGGATGTCCGTGTCATTGAACGCAAGGGATTTGGGTTCGTTGAGATGGGCACAGTTGAAGAGGCAGAGAAGGCAATGGAAGCTCTCAATGAGACTGACTTTTCCGGCCGAACACTAAGAATTGATGAAGCACGTCCTCAGAGGCCGCGTACCGAATACACCAGAAGATACTAATCTTCTTTTTTTGCAGCTCCGGTATCCGGGACATTATATAACGGATATCAATCGGTGAATCTGGCATAAACGTTGAGTCGTCTGCTGGATTGTTTCTAAATCAGTCCTGAATAAGCTGAAGGCTTCTATTTTGATCGGTATTATCTGTTTGTACTATCGCTGATGTATCAATTCAGTTGATGTCTGTTTTTTCAGAAATCTGATGGTATTTTTGAATATGTATCCTCGCTCCCCTCTTTAGGTTCTGTCGCGGCGGTCAGTTGATATGAGTGCAAGGCAAACGAGGGACCATATGTTTATCGTCGGTCACCGGGGGGCGCGGGCTGTATGTCCGGAAAATAGCATTTCTGCGCTGAAAGTGGGGATGAAATGTGCGGATTTTGTCGAGATTGACATTCGCCTTACTAAAGATGGTATTCCGGTGATACTGCATGATGCCACTCTTGACCGCACCACCGACGGTAATGGGCCGGTTCATGAAAAGACGCTCACAGAGATACGGATGTTTGATGCCGGTGATGGTCGAGCGGTTCCAACTCTGCAGGAGGTATGTGATCTCTGTCTCTCCACCTGCGGTATTGTTGCTGAGATCAAGGAACCCGGTTCAGAAGAGGCAATCTGCGGTATCATCGGGGAATATTCATTCGATGCCTTCTGGGTAGTCTCTTTTCATCCGGAGAGTATCCGAAAGGTAAAACGACTGCTCCCCCAGATTAAAACAGGGTTCATCTGTGATACGGACTGCACAGACCCCTTCGCTTTGGTGCATGCCATCGGTGCGGATGCTATTCTCCCCCGTACAGACACGATCACACCGGATTTCACAGCCAAGGCACATCGCAGGGGGCTATCGGTTATTCTCTGGACACTCAATTCACCTGAGGCTTACCAGCGGGCAGCGGCGTGCGAGGCAGACGGGTGGGTGACCGATGACCCCTGCCGTCTCCGTGCATGGCTAAATCGTTCACGAAAAGACAATGGGATAATAATATAGTCTCTGGTGCCGTTATTCCATATATATGACTGAGGATCCGGATTTTGTTGCAGACATGACTCATCCGATTCTTTACGAGGAAGAATGGAATCGGATCACCGCAGTGATAGATGCATTTGACAATAATCGGCCTCCTCACATTGCGATAATTGCGGATCCGTTTGCCGGCCAGAATATTTTGATGGCGGGGATATTACGACGTCATCCTGACCGTGTAGTCCATATTCCCTTCTTTTCCGTTGTTAAAAGCAAAGAATTTCTCACACGGATGGCTGGTCGTAGCGACATTGTTGTGATGGAGCACTGTCATTTTCTAGCCATGCGAAAGATCGGTGGGTTTGCAATGCTGGATGCCTTTCTGGATCATCTTTCAACATCAGAGAGGCTCTTTGTGACCGAGTGGAACAGTTTTACCTGGTCCTATCTCCGGGCCACCCGGCATATCGATACATTCTTCCCTGTCATCATAACGCTTCCCGGGATTGACAGCAAAACACTCAAAAATCTTATCATGTCGCGGTATACTGATGAAATTGAATTTATTGGAGATGCCGCTCCACGGGAGGAGTCTATTCTCTCTACTCATTACCGTACGCTAAAACTTCCTTTTTCTCAAAAAACGGTCTCCCTTCCTCTGCCCCACCTTCGTGAATGGGGGAATGGAGCAGATGGGATACATAAGGTGGACGCTAAACAGACCGCGTTTGACAAAATTATCCGGATTGCCGATGGCAATTATGGAGTGGCAGAGAGAGTCTGGGATCGGTCTCTGGAGGGGAAGACGGTACGGGTAACGGATATTCCTGATATTCCCTGTACGGTCAATCTGGATATCAATGAATCATTCCTGCTGACAATCATCCTTTCCATGGAATCTATCAACATGATAGACCTGGCAGAGATTGCAGGCCCCGAGATAAATCTGAAACAGGCTCTTTTCCGGCTGAAAAATCAAGGTCTGGTGGTTGAGGAGAAGGAATTCTTCCAGATTAAACCCGAGGCGCTCAGTTGTGTGAAAGGCTATGTAACCCGTACCAGGATGGTGTGGTAGATGCAGGAAATTACGAATTTGTCTGATGATATTTCGTATGTCTCATCAGTCATCCCGGATCTGGACCTGATTATCCAGATCATTTTGATATTTGTTGCTGCATATCTGATTGTCAAAGTAGCCGTTTTTCTTTTGCGAAAGGTATCGGAGAAGGCCGGCAGACACCGTATCGCGGTCACAATGGTCATTCCCCTGCTGAAAATAATTGTTTATGTTTCAGCAGTCTATTTCGTCCTGATTACAATATTTAAACCCGGTCTTACCGAATTAGCACTATTTTCGGGTCTTTTTGGCGCTGCAATAGGGTTTGGTCTGAAGGATATTTTTGCAGAGATCATTGGTGGGATCGTGATCGCATTTGAACGGCCTTTTCAGATTGGTGATAAAATTGAGGTGGGCGGCACCTATGGTGAGGTCACTGATATTGGTCTGCGCGCGATACGGGTGGTAACCCCTAACGATTCGGTAGTGTCCATTCCAAATAATGTTATCTTCCAGGAGGCCACAGCAAGCCAGAATTCAGGGAAGACAGAAATGTTGGTCGTCATTGATATCTTCATTGATCCTCGGTCTGATAGCAATCTGGCGATGAATATCGTCAGGGATTCTCTTATCACCTCAAAATTTGTGTATATCTCTCCCACACGCCCGTATGTGGTTCTGCTACAGGATTTTCCCTTTTATCGGAGAATACGTGGAAAGGCGTATGTCAATGATCTCCGGTCTGAGTTTGAGTTCAGCTCAGAAGTGACACGCAGGGCATGGAATGAACTATCGAGGCAGGGGATTCATTCTCCGCCAACGGCACATCTGCCTCAAGAGACCACGGCAGATTAAGCCTGTCCGTCCTTTTTTTGGCGTGTTCGTTCATACGTTTCTTCACCTCTGTCCGGTATCACACACGCTTCGGGAATACCTGGCATGCACCGGTTCTGCAATGCCTGTCTGATACGCCCACGAATGCCGTTTTATTTTCAGGAATTCAGGGTTTTAGCATTGTTTAAACGGCCAAAAAAGTATTTAGTTCTTTTCAACAGATTCCAATGCAGAACTTAGATCCTCTGTAAGATTGACATGGTAAAAGTCGCCCCCTGTGGGGAGAACGATAAAGAGATTCGGCGTGATGTCGACTTTAATGTCTCCGTCGGTCATCCGGAAGTCCAGCACATGCCCGCCTGCAGTGCGGTCATCGGTGATGAAGTGGATGTGGTACCCCGGCACATTGAGACCGCTTACAAACTCGGGTGACCAGAATCCAACGATGGTGCCGGTTGTGTTAGTGAATTCAAAGACTGATTGTTCTGATACGGCATCGGCGAGTTTAGGGTATGGGCGCGTCTGTTTTGGGACACTTCGCGTCTTTATGTAGTCAAATGTCGCGTCGATGCGGATGGCGTAGACCATATTTGTAGACGGGATACCTGCTTCCAGTTCTTTTTCAAAGCGTTTGATGTCCGCCATGCCGTTCATGGTGATACTAAAATCCGGATCAAAAAATGCGGCAGATATAAACGGTGTTGTAGTGGTGTCTTCAAGTGGATATGCCACACCATCAGTCCGGATGACATAATAGTCACCGTCTACGCCGATCAACTCTCCGTCAAGACCATCGATGGTGCCAATGGCGGTGTCTCCGTGGAGTTTTGCCTCAGATATGGGGACGATGCCATCGTAGACACTCTGGAGGAGGGCGTTTATGGTTGATACCTGATAGAGCGTGTCACGGGTGTCAGGCGTTTTTCCCTGGGGCACATCTGCAGGGGCGATGATGGGAAAAAGGATGAGACAGGCAATGATGCCAATGAGAACGATGATGGCGGCGATCAGAGATGTCTGCATTTTGTGTGATTTCATGGATATATGTACCTGACATATATTTGGGGTTAATACTATGGAATCTGTCTGTCTGCAAAGAATAGCGTATGTGATGTTTTCGTTTTTCAAAATGTCTAAATCATATCACTTAGGGTGGGGGTAACCCTGTTCACTGTTATCCTTGAATAGGCCCGTCTCACTCATTGAATGGGCGTGAAAGTCAATAATAAAAAAGAAATGAAAGAGATCTACTCTCGAAATAAATGTTTTTTTGGGGATTTGCATCCCTTGCGGGGTTCTGAGCGTTTATCTGCGACCAAATCCACGGCCACATCCACGTCCCATGCCAGCCCCCCGACCACCACGTCCTCGGCCCATGCCGAACCCGCGGCCCATACCGACCTGGTTTTCAGGTGCAAAAGATTGGTTCTCCTGAACGCCTTCTGCTCCTTCTTCCGTTGCAATCGTTTCTGCGGGGAGGCAGCGCCCCATCCCGCGTCCTGTCCGTCCGCCCTGTCCAAGGGGTCCGGTTCCATTAAATCCTGGCATCTGTATCACTCCTGGTTACACACATATATTGCTCATATGTGCATAATTAGTCTTCCGGTTGCGGCAGGTCTTCATCTTTCACTATTTCGGATGCTGAAAGAATACAGGTGTCCTGTCCATTTAGTCCGCAATCTGATACGATGATGATCTTTCCTTCAGAGAGCGCATCGACAACTTTTTTTCGGGCGGTATGGATATCACGCCAGAGTGTTCTTCGGGAGATTTGCATCCGTTCTGCCGCGGCTTCCTGGTCCAGACCCTCTCCGTCAACCAGTCGGAATGCCTCCAGTTCTTCGGGGAGGAGGGTGACCGTTCCACGCGGGTGGTCTTCTCCCCGGTTACAGAACGGACCGTAACATTGCCACATCCCCTCCGTTTCTATTGCCCTGGCACTGCGGGGACGGCCGCGTCGCCGTCGCCCCCCTCCTCCGGCACCACAGGTCATTGAGGGATACCCATTGCCGTACAGAGCGTCTTCCATGCTTCCTTTAGACTTATGGCAGCCGGGGTATCGGTATCTGCAATCGTCTCTCCACGCCGGGCAGCTGCAATCACAGCCGGGTCAAAGGGAATCGTGCCGATCATCTGAATTTTTTCCTGTGCACAGTATCTTTTGACATCCTCTGCACGTTCCTTGTCAAGGTCTGCTTTATTCAGCACCAAAAACATGTCCACACCAAACTGGCGGCATATCGTCACCAGCCGTTGGAGGTCGTGGAGGGCCGATATGCCTGGCTCGGTCACCATGACAACAGCATCAGCACCGCTGATAGCAGAGATGACCGGGCATCCGATCCCCGGTGGGCCGTCAATAAGAAATGCGGGGAGTTTTTCTTTATTTTCCAGTGCGTCCTTTTTTACCTCAAAGACCAGCATACCGCTGGTTCCGGAGCCGGAGAAGAGCTCCGCATGGTAGAGAGGACCCTGAGGTGTCTCAGAATGGCAGACCTCGCCACTTTGTCGTTTGGAGATGGTGATAGCTTCTTCCCCACAGACCAGAGTGCACACTGCACACCCCTCGCATTTCAGGGGATTGACTTGGAAAACGCCATCGTCTCCCTGATCGATTGCAGAGAACCTGCAGTATGCCTCACACAGTCCGCATCCTACGCACCGTGACTGGTCAATGGATGCACAGTCAAGCCCCATAAACGGGCGGCACGCTGTGTCTGATGTCTTTAAGAGCAGGCTGAGATTTGCCGCATCGACATCACAGTCTGCCAAAAGCAGTCGTTGTTGCGAAAAGACTGCAAATCCTGCCGCAACCATGGTCTTTCCCGTGCCGCCTTTCCCGCTCATCACTGCAACAGTCTTCATGCGTTCCCTCCCGCAATGGCGATGGCATCCTCGTATAATTGGATGAATTTCTCTTTCCATTCTTTCTTTTCAGCAGAGAGAATAGCGCCCCGGTTGTGGATTGCCGCGATTTCCCGATCAAAAGGAATCATCATGATAACCGGAATGTTTTCCTCTTTGCAGAATGCAAGTGTCGGACCATCCTCGCCATCACTGCGGTTGATGACAATTCCTCTTGGAATGCCCAGTGTTTTAGCAAGGCTTGCGGCTCGTTTGAGGTCTGCAAGGCCGGATGGTGTTGATTCGGTGACAAGAATACATACATCCGCACCATCCATTGTCTCAATAACCGGGCATGCTGTGCCGGGCGGACCGTCCCAGACAGATATACCGTCCCATTCTCCCGCCTTTTTGGCGGTCTTAATAACCTCTGGTGCTGCGATCTCCCCTTCGTCAAGGATTCCTGAAATAACGGTGAGTGAGGGTGAAGGACTGCTTTGTCGGATCATTCCAATTTTCCGGGGAACCTCGGTGATGGCATCCACAGGGCAGGCCAGTTGGCACCCCCCACATGAATGGCAGAGGTGTGGCTGAATCATCACACTTTTTGTGAGGACTGAAATTGCCCCAAACCTGCAGAATTCGCCGCACGCACCGCATAAGGTGCATTTTTCGCTGTCAACTTCAGGTACCTCTGCAGTAACAGGTTGTTCTGACCTCTCGCCGGGGAAGAACAGGTGAACGTTTGGCTCTTCTGCGTCACAATCGATCAAATGCACGTTATGTGACTGTGAGATTGACCATGCGAGATTGACAGAGACCATAGTCTTTCCCGTGCCGCCCTTGCCGCTCGCTATAACAATGTTCATACGCGTAATGGAATCGTCACTCCTTTAGACGATTCGGGTCAATGTTCCTGCTTTGTATGCAGCATATGCCTCTGCAACCGTCTCTGCCTCGCCGAATGCATAGGCAGGAATGCCCGCAGTTAACAGGCCTTGGTTGGCGTTCCCGCCGACCTGTCCGGTGATAACGACGTTGACGCCTTTTGAAACCAGCATCTGGACAACCTTTGGGCCGACACCGCTCGCATCATTTACGCTTGCATTGTTGATCGTCTCAATGACTTTTCCGGTTTCATCATCATAAATGACAAAGAATGGTGTTCTTCCAAAGCGGTTTTCTGCGGCAGATTCTGGCAAATCGCCTTTTGATGTAATACAAACTTTCATAGTTAATACTCTCCGTTTATCAGTATTGCTCATATGGGCAATATATCTGTGCATCCAAACAACTCATCTGTCTGAGTCTGCTGTTTGAGACCAGTCATACTGTTGTCAGATGAGAGCGATCCGACAGATTAGCCGGGGTTCATTGATGAAGAGGCGATAGATGCGCACATTCGATTTTCCCGATCTCAGCCGTTCATCTCAGTATCTGCTTTCTGAATAAAAACTTCACCTCTCATTTACATCTGCAGGGCAGTAGTTTTGATCTATACGTCCGGTTTTTCTTGATACATGGACAGAATGCATAAATAGAATGGAGCATGAATTGAGCTCATCTGTCTTTTCCGAATTGAATGATGGAATGGCGGAAACAACGATGGGGGGTTGAATTCACATGAGATCAATCAGGTATGTCTGTTGCATTCTTGCAGCAGTTTTTCTTGTTTTTTGCGTCTGCATGCCGGTTTCTGCAGTGCAGGGGGGTAGCATTGGGGCCGGGTCGGGATCTGGTTCGGGATATGGGGGTGAATCACCCGGTTATGATAATGCCGGTGTGCAGGAACGGGTTACCGTACGTGAACAGGCAACGCTACGGGCACAGGAATGCCGTCCGGATCAGGCCTGTAATGCAACACGCCTGAGGGTCATGGTTGCCGAACGAAACCGCGTGTATCAGGCAGGAGCAGAAGACAACAATCCTCCCGTGCAGGTGGCAGAGAGGACCGTATATGCATTTCGTGCATCGGCTTTCCTTACGGGAGAAAACGCAACGGATCTGATCCGTCTATCTGAAGAGATCAATGACTCTGTCCGAAATGCGGTGCAAAATGAGGAACGAATTCGTTCACAGAACCGGTTTATGGTATTCTTGTTTGGGGGCGATCATGCATCGGCAGATGCGTTGATGCAGGAGGTAGTTTGGAATCGTGTCCGGACCACAGAGATGAACCGTTTGATTGACGGATGTGGCTGTGATCCAGAGACTGCTACTCTTCTCAGAGAGCACGTGAGGGTGATGGATCAGGAGCAGGCACGGTTTGAAATGCTGGCGAAAAAGGAAAATTTGAACCGAGGGCTATTTGGGTTATTCTGATGGAAAAATGACTATTTCCGAATAATACATGGCCCGAATGTTCCTTTTTTTAGGTCTATTTTTCTCAATTTGTCAGTTATAGTTCTAAATGAACACGTTCAAGAACCGTCCTGAAATAATCCGGTTCAAGAGTCCCTTTTTTCGTCCGAATGGATTTTTTATGGATAGTCCCGACTTCATGAATTAGGATATAACTGTCTTCAAAGAGGTCCAGACCGCCTTTTTTGAAATGATGGATGGAGCATTCCAGCGCAGGCACATCTGACGGGCAACGGGACGTAAAGGGGCAGACATGCAGGTTTTCATCATCTGCTACTCTGATTATCACCAGAGGTCGTGAATATGTGCTGTTTCCCAGCCGGAACGGAGCCAGAATGATATCTCCCGGCCTGTAGCCTTTCATGAGGTAAATTCCGTTCTCTAAGATGAAAAAATCCACGCTTATGGTTGGGGAGATAGAGGGAGTGGTGGCATTAGCATTAGCAATTCCGGAAAGATGAAATGGTTTGTATCCTTTATTCTTTTCACGGGTATGGTATGGTATGGTATGGTCTTTTGGCAATAGCTGAATATATCGGTACCTGACAGAGGGTCCGGGATGATATCCGGATACTACACTATGGTCAGAAGAGATGGGAAAGATATACAGATTCGCACTGCCACAGAAGATGAAGTCCCGGTGTTCATTGAATGGGCACGGTGTGAGGGATGGAATCCCGGAGTCCATGACGGGGAGTGCCATTACGCGGCAGACCCAAACGGGTGGTTTGTTGCAGAGAGGGATGGAGATATTGTAGGCACACTGGTGGTGACCAATTACGATGCTTCGTTCTCCTTTGGGGGGTTTTATATCATCCGTGAAGATATCCGTGGAGAGGGAACCGGCTGGAAACTCTGGAATCATGGCATTGCCCATGCAGGAGAGAGAAATTTCGGCGGTGACGGTGTCTTTCAGATGCAGAACAAGTATGCAGAGAATGCGGGGCTCATCTATGCATACCGAAATGTCCGCTGGCAGGGGAGAGCAGATGGTCATGCACAGCCGGATCTGGTGTCTGCACAGGAACTGCCTTTTAATCATCTTTTAGCATATGACTGCCATCATTTCCCCGCAGAACGTAGCAGGTTTCTGGAAAAATGGATCTCGAGGGATGAGACACTGGCACTCGCGTATCTCAATTCGGATGAATCTCTTGGGGGATACGGGGTGATTCGCCGCTGCTTTGAGGGACATAAAATTGGGCCGGTATTTGCAAACACTCCTGATATTGCAGAATGTATAATCGAAGGACTCACCGAATCGATTCCCGGAGAAGTTTTCTTTTTTGACACGCCTGAGCCCAACGCTGCTGCAATGACAATGGCACGCGACATGCATATGGAAGAGGTCTTTGGCACCGCGAGAATGTACTCCCGACATGTTCCGGTACTTCCGCTTCATGAGATCTTTGGTGTCACTTCATTTGAGCTGGGATGATTGCAGGAATCTTCGATGAGTTATTGCAGGTGAACACCTCCCTTTCCAAGAGAATTATCTTCGGCAATAGTGATGATCCGGATTCGGAATGAGATACTATCAATGTGCCTTACTGAAAAATGATATGAATGTCTGCCTGACTATTCGGTTCTACCTGGCATAGGAATTTCTGCGGTTTTCCGGCCACTGGGGAACTCGTTCCGGATGGCAATGTTTTACTGATGATGGCTGGGTATTTCTGAATGGGGGTGGGTGGTTTTATTGGGCAGATATTTTTCCCACTATTCCTGCATAATCCCTTTCATGACCCGTTTATCCCGCTCTTCTTTTTTCTTATGTTTGTGGTGCCAGAGAACAAATACGAATCCGCCAAGGGTTATCAGAGCGATGGTTAAAGGATTGATAATATTCACCGTCAAAAGAAACAGGTTTGTGTGTGCTTCCATGAGGTTCGGGTTAATTTGAATGGCAGTTTCATATTCTGAGATTGCCTCATCACGCATTCCAAGATGCTCCAAGGCAATCGCACGGTTATAATGTATCTCAGCAATATCCGGATACATCTCAAGCGCTTTATCATAATATATTAGCGCTCCCTGATGATCTCCTGCATTCGCCAGCGCAACACCGGTATTTACGCAGTCAAATATGTCGGGGAAGGTTATGGTTTCTGCAGCTCCTCCCCCTATACAGAATGCGATGATTCCCAGTAATGCAAGAAATTTGCAAATTCTACCCGAACAGGGTCTCCTTATCATACTTATCCTCTTTCTAAGTAGATCACAGATATTATATATGTTGTTATCTTTAATACGAGGAATTGTCACAATATCAGTCGCTGGGACATGAATGTTCCGGAATGAATCGTCTCTTGCCGGCACGTTGACACGTGGCCGGACAATAAAAATCCTTTATCCTCAGATAGGTTCATTGCCTTTTCAGAATATGATCAGACTCGTGTTGTTATTGTCTCAGATGAGAGGGGGCGAAGATAATGGATAAACGTGCGGTCTATGACGGGGCGGGCGCATTGATACATCTTACTGAACGTCTGAATGCCGGAGATCAGGGAGAGATATATCGCATTGATGGCACTTCTGGATACTGTGCAAAGATATTCTATGAAAAGCAGTGCACGATGAAGCTCCTCCTGAAAATTATGACAATGGTAGCACATCAACCGGATGCAGGTCAGATAAACCGCAGAAAGGTGCATGGAACTGTTGTGCTCGCCTGGCCGAGTTCTGTTCTCTATGATTCACCTCTCGGGAGCCGGAATTTTATTGGGTATGTGATGCCTTTTGTAGATACCGATCTCTTTCGGGAAGCAGACTGTTACTATGATCCTCAGAGTCGTATCCGACTCTTTGACGGTGCCTTTTCCTGGCGGTATCTGCTCACAGCAGTCTATCATATTGCAGTTGTAACCGATGATATCCATTGTCACGGACACTGTTTCGGAGATTTTTCCGGCAGAAATATTCTGATATCTCCAACGGGCGCAGTCGCGGTGATCAATTGTGATTCATTTCAGGTCTGTGACGGTATATCGGGCCGTATCTTTCCATCTTCGGCCGGTAATAAAGAATATCTGCCACCGGAACTTCAGGGAGACCATTTAACTGAGGGGCGTGTTGACCAGTATTACGGCGATCTCTTTAGTCT
>LSQX01168780.1_pt1 | contig 11720 bp, 9 predicted proteins | sample 654561 | NCBI WGS metagenome assembly LSQX01 (sample SAMN04489861, study PRJNA283612) | anaerobic digester metagenome | isolation source: 4 biogas reactors fed with cattle manure at either 37C or 55C with and... | place: Denmark: Kongens Lyngby | collected 2014 | reverse complement strand
CATAACTTGAGGAATATGATGCGCCTATGCCGGTCTGTCCTCCCGTCAAAACAACCGACACTATGAAATTACAACCGTTGAACACGTTCTGTGCCGTCACCAGGTCTATAGGCATGGTAAGAGACGTTAAGCCTGTGCAACCGCTGAATGCCTCATTTCCTATAGAGATAACACTATCTGGAATTGTGACGCTGGTGATGTGTTTGTTATAGAATGCACGCTCGCCGATGGATGTGACGTTCAATCCACCAATCATGTGGGGGATACTCACTTCACTGCTTGAGCCTATATACCCTGTGATGATTACGGAATTGCCATATATTATATGATTAAAATCACTGCTGGGATTCGACATTGAAGTCAATCCAGGAGAGTCTGATATTATGGACGTATCTCCAGATTCTGCTCCATTTATGTAATCCTCCAACATGAAGTAAGCAGGAACCATTACGACTATCATAAGAGTAATGATGGCACAGATTTTCTTTCCCATATAATCAACGTTAATATACGCTTTTGTTATAAATAACTGATTTTTTTTCTGTTTAAAGTGTTGAAACATATTGAGTAAAGTCGATGAAAAAGCCTGACACTATCCCTTCTTAACCCGCGGCTTCGTCCCGGGATCCATTCCCGATCTGGACCCCCATACCGTTATCCCTGAGATGTCCAGGTGCAGATCGCCCACGTCGAACATCGGGTCCTTATTCTCTGACTTCTGCTTCTTGTAATCATCCAGCGCTTCCGTTATGTAATCCTTCAAAAGCAACACTGCGGTCATGTTGCTTATCCCCAGGATCGCCATGAAGATGTCCGCCATGCTCCATATGAGGTCCGCAGGTGCGAGACTGGCGATGAACACCACGGAGATCATCACCACTTTCAGCAGCTTGGAGTACAACGGATTGTTGCTGAGGAACTTAATGTTGGCCTCGCACAGCGAGAACGAGCTGACGATGCTGGCCAGCACGAACATGAGAATAAGCACCGCCACGATGCCGGCCGAGTACTGTCCCAGCGGACCGGTGCTCAGCGCATCCACCACCAGCGTCACCCCTCCTTCGGAGCCGGTGGGCATATCCACCATGTGGACCGCGGTGAGTATCACAAGGGCGGTCCCGGTGCATATGACTGTGTCCAAAAACACCCCGAATGTCTGGACGAGGCCCTGCTCCACCGGGTGCCCCACATCCGCGGCCGATGAAACGTTGGGGACTGATCCGATGCCTGCCTCGTTGGAGAACACCCCTCTCTTGAGGCCCCATATTATTGCGGCTCCCAGCGTCCCCCCGAGGATGCTGTCTATCCCGAAGGCGCCCTCGAAGATCATCATCACCGCGTCGCCCAGGAACCTCCAGTTGGCTATGATCGTTATTATCACGACGGCGAACCACAGCATCGACATAACGGGAACCATCTTGGCTGACACGGTTGCAACGCCCTTGATCCCTTTGTACATGATGAGTGCCGCAACCGTTGCCAATATGACGGCGAAGAAGATGCTGCTGCCGTTGAAGGAGAAGGCTGCGGTGAATGCCGCATTGGCGCTGGAGGCCTGTATCCCCACGAAACCGACGGCATAGGTGATTATCAGGATCATCGATATGAAAGAGGCGAACTTAGGATTCTTCAGACCGTCCCTGATGTAATACGCCGGACCTCCGTGGTACATGCCGTCGGATTTCTTCTCCTTGAACAACTGACCCAGAGTGCACTCGGCGAAACAGCTGGCCATCCCGATGAACGCGAACACCCACAGCCAGAATATCGCTCCGGCCCCGCCCATGATTATGGCTATGGCCACCCCTGCGATGTTGCCTATCCCTATCCTGGCCCCGACGCCCACCCAGAACGCTTCCGTGGACGTTACCGCTCTGGCACTGGTGTTCCCGGTGCCGAACAGAGCGAGTTTGAAGGAATCGGCGAAGAGAGACAGCTGGACGCCTTTGAGCTTGAACGTCAGGTAGATGCCGCCGCCTATGATGAGGATGAATGCAATGTACCAGATGTTCTCATCGACGATGCTGATGATGCTCTGGAGCGAATCGGTAAGCGACATTATATCATTCTCGGCAGTCCGGTACTCTCCTCCCGCCTGAGAAGCGGAGATGCCCGCACCCGGACCGTCAGTCGAGCACTGGACTTACGTATTAAGTAATTACTCTCTCCTTTGTCCGAAAATGACGGTTCTCCCGCCATTGACGGGGAACGGGTCACTCAAAGACTATCTCCGAATCCCTGGGTATCCCCATGTCCCCGGCCACCTCCAGGGCCTTCATCATGCCGCAGGGTACGGGGCAGGCGGCGTGGGGGAGGTTCTCGGTCGCCAGCCTGTATATCTCGGTCTCGCACATGGGCGCCTCCACCTCTCCGTAGGCGAACATGGGTCTGAGTCCCCATGACATCTTCAGTATGTGGTGGCAGTCACTCTCGATCCTCAGAGTGACCTCTCCTATATCGTCAGCTTTGGCCGTTATGCGGGACGTCATCCCGCAGGTCCCGGCGAATACCCTGACAGTGCATTCCTTGGTCATGCTGCGACGTATGATATAGCATATTAATCAGCTTTCTCCGCGGTGCGCACCGTGCGTTACTGGTACCGCATTCCGCTTAGCGGACATATGTTTAAGGGTGATGCGAAAAATTCAGGTGAGGGAGGTGAGAGAAAGATGGCAAGCGATAAAGCGGACATGAAATCCTCTGACAAACCAAAGGACGAGAAACCTGCAAAGAAATGCAGTCGCAAGAAAAAGTGAAACAGGGGCGCCTGAGGGCGCCTTATCTTTTTTCTTCATATCATTACGGTCAGGCGGATCACGGGGAATCTCAGTATCGTCCTCTGATTGCTCTCTTCCACCCCGCCCGGGCCCGCCGCGTATATCTGGCGGAGGGGGCCGCGTGCAGCATACTCCCGGTCCTCCATGTAGGTGCGCATCTCCGCTACGGATCCCCCGATCGAACCGTAGCTGCCGGCATGCAGCATCTGTACGGACCGGCCTTCTTCGATATCGGTGAGATACGCCGATCCTGTGTCCAGCTCGGGGCCGTACCTCTCCGCTGCGGCCCTCAGTGATCTGAAGAGGCCCTCATCCAGCACATCAGGCTGGCGGATCATCATGGTCCATTCCCACGTCTCCCTGTCCCCGGAGCCGTACGGCGCATCCTCCGATCCGAGCACCATCTCCAACGGCATGACCTCGTGATCATGACCGTCCGCCGTCAGGCTCATCCTCACCGCATACGACAGACCGAGGAGTATCTCCGCCGCCTCCTGCGCCCTCTCATTGTCCGGTGCCCCCTCATGGGTGACGGCGATGAACCTCATCCGCGGCACATCCACCTCTGAGATCCCCGCCTTCGGCGAGTACAGATCCTTCCTGTCCTTCCTGAGATCCTTCTTCCCCATCTGAATACGGATCGGCCCGTCCGATTAAATACGTGGCACATCCCGCTGATGTTACAGGAACGGATGAGGTGCAACAGGTTTTTATCGGCGCCGCCGAATAGCTTCGGGAGAGGGGGATCACGTTGTTCAAAAGGGCCGTCGGGGACGCAGAGCGCGATGTCGCCCTCATGATGGAGAATCCGGGCAAGGCCGTGAGGCTCATGGCCATTCCCGTAGGGTTCGCCCTGCTCATCGCCCAGATCAACTCCTTCGTCGATGCGGCGTGGTGCGCCACCCTCGGGTCCGATGCCCTTGCCGTCATCGGCCTGTGCTCGGCGCTCTATCTGATATTAGTGGGCGTAGGCACCGGCATAGGCGTGGGCGGGTCCACCGCCGTGGCCCGCCGCCTTGGCCTCGACGACCGCGAAGGAGCCGATTCCAGGGCATCCCATGCGATAGCCCTTATACTGACGGTATCCCTTGTGCTTGCACCGGTCCTGCTGATATTGCGCGGGCCGCTGCTTTCGGTCATGGGGGCGGGAGTCCTCCTGGACGGCGCATCGGAATATGTTATACCGATGTTCCTGGGCTCGCCGATGATCATGCTCAGCGGGGTCATCGCCGGCCTCCTGAGGGCGGAGAACGCCGTCAGGAGGTCCGTGGCCGTCCTCGTTACCGGATCCGTGCTGAATCTGATGCTCGACCCGGTCTTCATATTCTATTTCGGGATGGGCGTCACCGGATCAACTGTGGCGACGGTCCTGGCCACCACAGCGGCGAACTCCGTCGGGGTGTACTGGTATCTGAAGAAGAAGATGTATGTCCGCCCGTCCCTCCGCGGATTCAGATTCAGGAAGGACATCCTTGATGACATTCTCTACGTCGGCACCCCTCAGGTCACGGAATTGGTGTTCATAAACGCTGTCAACATCGTCCTGAACTGGTTCGTCATAAGCAACGTCGGGCCCGACGGCCTGGCGATCTACACCGCATCCTTCATATTCATCAACATGGCCGCGATACCGGCGACGGCGGTGGCCACGGCGCTGGTGCCCATATGCTCTGCGGCCTTCGCCCGCAGGGAGCATGACAGGGCCTGGGACGTCTACCGCAGGATCGTCAGGATAACGATTCTGCTGGTCATTCTCCTGGGGATAGGCGTGTTCATCGGCGCCGGGTATCTCGTCACCGCTTTCACCCATTCGCAGGGCTCCGCTGGACTGAGGCCGGAGATGGTCCGTGCCCTGAGGATATACTGCATGTGCCTGCCGTTCTGGGGGCTCATACCGTTGGGATCGGCCATGCTGCAGTCCCTGCGCAAGGCACAGAAGTCCGCACTGTCCGCCGTGATACGCAATCTGCTGCTGATCGCATTCTATTTCTTCACATCCCCGATATCCCTCGAGGCGATACTGTGGAGCTTCGTCGCCGCAGAGGTGATCGGCGGCACGATGATGTACCTCTGGGGAGTATGGGCGTTCAGGAGCGAGAGGAGCAGATACCTTCCCCGGGAACCGGTGTCTCCCGGCGCCTCATGATCTCGGGCGGTCTGGATCATCTTATTCCCCGGCGGATATGCATACATGAACAGCGGTTGACTCTGATCGATCCGGGGATGATTGAAACGGCTGTTACGATTGATTTTTACATACCTATAAATCCGTAGGTCTCGAATGATACAGACGGATGAGGAGCGATGACTCTGCACGGATAGTCTCAAGTGTTTTGGCCAATCCCAGGAAGGCTGTGACGGCGGCAGCTGTACCCATAGCGATAGCCCTCCTCTTAGCTCAGATCAACTCCTTCGTCGATGCCGTCTGGTGCTCATCCCTGGGCCCTGAGGCCCTTTCTGTCATCGGGCTGTCAGCGGTCCTGTACCTGATGATAGTGGGCATCGGGAACGGGATAGGCGCAGGAGCCACGGTGGCCGTGGCAAGGCGCCTCGGCACAGGTGATAATAAGGGCGCGAATCAGGTCGCGGGTCAGGCCATACTTTTGATAGCGGTGATCGCCGCCGTCCTCACTCCTGTTCTCCTGCTCGTGAGGGTGCCTCTCCTCACCGCCATGGGGGCGGGGCCCCTGGTGGGCATTGCATCGAATTACGTCATACCTTTCTTCGCAGGCGCCTTCGTGATAATGTTCAACGGAGTGGTGGCCGGCATCCTGAGGGCGGAAGGGGCGAACAGCAAGGCCATGTTCGTTCTCGTGACCGGATCGGTCTTCAATCTCATACTGGATCCCATTTTCATATTCTCCTTCGGGATGGGCGTTACCGGTTCCCCTGTGGCAACGGTCCTGGCCACGGGGATCGCCAGCATGGTCGGCATCTACTGGTACGTGAGCGGCAGGACCTATGTGCGCCCTGCCTTCTGCAGGCTCAAGAAGCCCCTTCTGGATGACATAATGGTGGTCGGCCTCCCTCAGACCGCGGAACTGTGCATGATCGCAGGGATGAACCTCCTGCTCAATGTGTTCATAATCCGCGGCGGAGGGACCGACGGTCTGGCTATCTACAGCATGATGGGGATATTCGTTGCGATGGTCACCATCCCCGCGGCCGCATATGCGTCCGCTCTGATGATCACCTCGACGGTGATGCTTGCCAGAGATGATTACAAGGGGGCATGGTCCGTCCATTGGAATATAGTGGTCTTGATCATGATCGGCATGATAATAACGGCCGCCCTGGTGTTCTTCGCAGCGGACGATCTCGTTCTGGCATTCACGTACTCAGAGAGGACGGCCCATCTCAGACCGGAGATGGCCAAGGCCCTGAGGATATTCATAACATTCACCCCGGCGTACATCCTGATCCCGCTGGGATCGTCCCTGCTGCAGACCGTGCGCAAGGTGCATGTGTCCGCGACGTCGTCCATAGCGCGCAAGCTGTTCACCCTCGCCGTGTATGCGGTCGCTTCCACCATATCCCTGGAGGCCATGTACTGGGGCTACTGGGTCAGCGAGGTGATAGGAGGGGTGATGATGTACTCCCTCGGCCTCTACTTCTTCTTCAGGATCAAGAAGGCCAATGAGACGAAGGATACCGTCATCGTTGACGGGGAGGTGCCGGGCGGCAGGAAGTTCATCTTCTGCGAAGGCGAATGCCCCACCTACTATGAGATCCCGGATTCCGTCCCCACGGATGTTGCTCTGGAGTACGTGACGGTGCCTGCCGACGCATCGTCCGCGGGCATGGGCGCGGCCTTCGTCTCCGTTTCGAACGATGCCGAAGCGGGGAAGGACGGGGATGCTGAGTCAGTCAGCTCTTCCTTGAAGAAAGGAACCCTCTGATCGTACCGATCCTGCCCTTCCCGTCACCGAAGAAGGATGTGACGATGTTCTTTTGCAGTTTCGTGCCCTCTTCCGAATAGGGCATCCACCATGCATCCTTCCCGGAGCCTTTGTCGACGTGCACATGGTGCATGCGCATCATCTGCCTGAACCCTTCCTCGGAATGCGTTATGCCGAACCCGCTCTCGCCGCTTCCGCCCCAGGGCGTGGCCGGCAGGCCGTACGTGTAGATGGCATTGTTCACCACGATGGTGCCGGACCTCAGATCGGATGCCACTCTCCTCCCTTTCTCAAGATCGCTGGTCCATACCGAACCTGCAAGAGCGAAGTCCGTGCAGTCCGCGAGACGTACGGCCTCCTCCTCGTCGGAGAAGGGGAAGAGCGAGACCACCGGTCCGAAGATCTCCTCCTTCACGGACCCGGCATCCTCCGGGACGCCGACAACGATCGTGGGCTCGAAGAACATGCCCTCCAGATCCGGGTTCCTCTTCCCTCCGGTGATGATCGTCCCCCCTTCGGATATCATCCCTGCGCACACGGATTCCATCTTCGATACCGCTTCCCCGTTTATCATCGGCCCCACTGAGACGCCTGTATCATCCCAGCCGTTCCCCTGTCTGAGCTCCGAGGTCTTGTCCTTCATAAGTGCCAGGAACCTGTCGAAGGAGCCTTCCTGGACGTATATCCTCCTGACCCCTACGCATACCTGCCCGGAATTGACGAAGGATGCCCATACGGCGCAATCCGCCGCCCTCTCCAGGTCCGCGTCATCGAATACGATCATCGCATCCTTCCCGCCCAATTCCAGGGTCACCGGCGTGAGGTTCTTCGCCGCAGAGCGCATGACGTCCCTGCCCGTCTCCGTGCTCCCGGTGAACACTATCCTGTCAATGCCCGGGGACGCCGCCAGTTCCCTGCTGGTCCCGGGACCGTGTATCACGATCACAAGGTCCTCCGGGAAACCCGCTTCAGTGAAGAGATCGGATATCAGCTGCCCTGTCAGCGGCGTCTCGCTGGACGGCTTCAGTATCACGGAGTTGCCCGCCGCCACCGCTGCCGCGGTCTGGGTGAACGGTATCGCCAAGGGGAAATTGAAAGGGGATATGACCGCGACCACGCCCAGAGGGAGGTACTCGACGTACGACTTCCTCCTCATAACTCCCATCATTAGGCTCATGGGCCCCTGGTCCACCTTCTCCCTGAACCTGAATTTCCTGACAAGTCCCTCATGATACGCCGCTGACACCACGGATGTCAGCAATTCCGTGTTGTAGCACTCGGCCCTGGGCTTTCCCGTGTCCTTGTGGACGGTCTCCGCCACGCGGTCCGCCTCCCGGGTCATCAGCATCCTCAGCTTCTTCAGGAGAGCGGCCCTTTCCTTGGGCGGGACCCTGGCCCATCTCTCCTGGGCTGCTCTGCTCCTTCCGATTATGCGCGGGATGTCCGCCGGGTCCGTGGTCTCCACGGACCCGGATTCCTTCAGTGTGGCCGGGTTCACCGACGTGAGGACTGTCATGTGGAACGTCAACGTGTCCGTTCAATGAATATATTGTGGGTAAACCGTTTATCGTATGCCTTGCATTCACAAGACGTGATAATCTACTACACAGGCACGGGCAACAGCCTGCAGGTGGCCTCATCCCTCCGCGAAAGGCTGGGAGGGGATATGCTGTCCGCTGCCGACATCGTGAGAGGGGACTGCGTACTGGAACATGACGGGATCGTCGGGATCGTGTGCCCTGTGCATTTCTACGGCCTCCCCATGACCGTAGTGGACCTCCTGTCCCGCATCTCCTTCGGGAACGGGGACCCGGAGATCTTCCTGGTGCTGGTCTGCGGGACGTTCACCAGCAAAGCGGACTTTGAAGCGGAGAAGCTGCTCTCGGCAAGAGGATTGGATCTGGATTACGTGTTCTCGGTGAAGATGCCTGAGAATTACACCCCGCTGTTCCGCGTTCCCCCTCAGCGCGCCATAGATGAGATGCTGTCCGGCGTGGATGCGGAAGCGGACGGGATCGTCTCCGCCATCGAACAGAAGAGCAAAGGAAACCACAACCGGAACGTGGGCCTGAGGTTCATGACCCGGGTCGCACGCGGATACTTCGTCAGAGGAAGGAAGACGTCGAAATTCAAACTGAATGACAGGTGCACAGGGTGCGGCATATGTGCCGGCATCTGCCCTGTGGACGCCATAGAGATAAAGGACGGCAGAGCCGTCTGGGTCAAGGACCGCTGCGACCTGTGCCTCGCGTGCCTCCACAGATGCCCGTCCTGGGCCATAGAGAGGGGAAGGCTCACGCGCAGAGAACGTTATGTCAACCCGGTTCTCAAAGAATCCCGCTAAATACGAAATGTTCTATGAGGTATGCCATGGATCTGACAGGGAAGAACATCATCCTCACTGGTGCCAACAGCGGCATAGGGTTCGAGATGCTGTTGTTGCTTTCCAGAGAGAATAAAGTGCTCGCCGCGGATCTGAGAACCGATGCCGTGGAAGCGCTGAGCAATGGGAACGTGATACCTTTCATCTGCGATATCTCCTCCAAGGAAGGGGTGGACTCCCTTTTCAACAGGGCACAGGAATCCCTGGGGGATGTGGATGTGTTCATCGCCAACGCCGGATTCGCCTATTACGAGATAATGGATTACGAGGACTGGGACAGGGTGAGCAGGATATTCGATACGAATGCTGTGTCCCCCATCTACTCGTATCAGAGATTCGTCCGCCGTCTCGACGGACGGGAAGGGGTATTCGCCATTACCTGCTCCGGCATGGGCATCATGGGCATGCCCGGATACGCCCTGTACGGATCGACGAAGTTCGCCCTGAACGGTTTCCAGGAGTCACTTCATCTTGAGAGGCCCGGCAACGTTCAGATCACCTCGCTCTATCCTGTCGCGGTGAACACGGGCTTTTTCAGATCGGCCTCGGACACGGAATTCGAGAGGCCGTACCCGATGCAGGAACCGGACCTTGTGGCCCGGAAGATGATAGAGGGCATCGAGAAGAAGAGGAGGAAGGTCTTCCCCAGCAGGCTCTTCCGGTTCGCCCTGGTCCTGTTCACGGTACTGCCTCCTGTGAAGAAGGCTTACCTGCGGTCAGAACGCAGGAAGCTGGACAGGTTCCTGGAGAAGACCGGCCGCAGGATATGACCCTGCGTTCAGGATATAAATGACCTCTTACATAGCCCCTGCATGGCAGCCAAAGCGTACGCCGCGCACATATTGGTCGGTTCCGAGAAGGACGCAGGGAAGATAATGGAAAGGATCAACAAGGGAGAGGACTTCGCCGAGCTGGCGAAGAGATTCTCAAAATGCCCTTCGAAGAACAAAGGGGGAGACCTCGGATGGTTCTCCAAAGGTCAGATGGTGAAGGAGTTCGAGGACGCCGTCTTCGCGGCCAAGAAGGGCTCCGTGATCGGCCCCGTGAGGACCGAGTTCGGCTGGCACATCATATCCGTCAAGGATCTGAAGTGACCGGACATCCTCCTCGGATGACCTTCCGTCACAGACTCCGCCTGCATCCCTTCCATCAGGATCGGTCCTGACTTTCACCCGGGCTGTCGGCAAAGGTATTTCATATATCCGACTGCAGTTCCCCCTGTTATGAGTCTCGGCCTGGGTTTTGACACCGGAGGAACATACACTGACGCGATCATACTGGATTTCGACACAGGGAAGATCCTCCAAAAGGCCAAATCCCTCACGACATACGACGACCTGTCCGTCGGCATAGATTCCTCCATTCACAAATTGGACCCTGATCTCCTGAAGCAGGTGGCCATGGTATCCATGTCATCAACGCTGGCAACGAACTCCGTGGTGGAGGGGCGCGGCGGCAGAGTGGGTCTTGTCAGCATGGGCCTGGAGTACAGCAGATCCGTATCAGTGGAGATGTACTGCAGCAGCAAAGGCAGATTCAACCTCTACGGCGGAGAGACCGAGGCCGTAGAGGAAGGGAAGATCAGAGAGTTCCTGAAATCCGCCAAAGGGAAGATAGACAGTCTCGCGGTCTCCGGATATCTGAGCGTGAGGAATCCGCATCATGAGAAGAGGGTGAAGGCCATGTCCGACGAGATACTGGGCATCCCTGTCGTCTGCGGTCATGAGCTGTCCTCGAACCTCGGATTCGAGGAAAGGGCCGTGACGGCGGTGATGAACGCCCGCCTGCTCCCTCTGATCAGGGAACTGATAACCTCGGTCAAGAGGTCCCTCGCCAATGCGGGCATAGATGCCCCGCTGATGGTCGTGAAAGGTGACGGGTCCCTCATGACTGAATCACTGGCACTTGACCGCCCCATTGAAACGATAATCTCCGGACCGGCTGCCAGCCTGATAGGCGCGAAGACCCTCTCCGGAAGGGATGACGCGATAGTGATAGATATGGGCGGGACCACCACCGACATAGGCGTCCTCAGGAACGGACAGCCGCGTCTGGAATCGGAGGGCGCCATGATAGGGGGCAAGAGGACGAAGGTGCTGGCGGCCAACATAGCCACCACGGGGCTGGGCGGGGACAGCAGGATCGTTACCAACAACAGGCGGATCTATATCGGCCCCAAAAGGGCGATCCCCTTGTGCATAGCATCCTCTCAATGGCCCTGCATCAGAGAGAAATTATCAGCGATAGAGAAGGACTCCAGAGAAAGACCCAGGAACGCCCATACGTATGAAGGCATAATCTACGAGAGCGAATTCTTCATACCCAGAGGGCCCCCCGTGACGGACTTCATGGGCGAGAAGGACTGCAAATTCTTCGAGCTGATACATGATGAGCCCCTGTCCATCCCGGAGGTCTCCAGAATGACGGGGATACATCCTCTGTCGTTCAAAATAGCCAGGATGGAGAAGGCGGGGGTCATACAGCGCATAGGGTTCACGCCCACGGACATACTCCATGCCGACGGGACATACCGGGAGTATGACGTTGAGGCCTCGAAGATGGGCGCGAAATACATGTCATTCATCATGAACCTCAGAACAGAGGATTTCCTGGCACAGGCCAAGAGCAGGTTCGTGGACAGGCTGGCAGAGGCCCTGGTGA
>LSQX01148455.1_pt3 | contig 11720 bp, 14 predicted proteins | sample 654561 | NCBI WGS metagenome assembly LSQX01 (sample SAMN04489861, study PRJNA283612) | anaerobic digester metagenome | isolation source: 4 biogas reactors fed with cattle manure at either 37C or 55C with and... | place: Denmark: Kongens Lyngby | collected 2014 | reverse complement strand
CCGTTGATACCATCATTGATGTGGTAGGAGTGCTCTATGGTTTGCAACAGCTGAAAGTCGAAGCTGTTTACGCTTCTCCCATACCCTGGCCCAGAGGCTTTATTTCTATAGATCATGGAACAGTCCCCCTGCCTGCACCTGCTACCGCTGAACTGTTATGTGGCATTCCCTGTTATGGAGTAGAGGCTGGCATCGAACTGGTCACCCCTACTGGGGCCGTCCTGTTAAAAACCTTAGTAAAGCAATTTGGTGACTTTCCCGCCTGCTCTCCACTGGCTATTGGCTATGGGGCCGGCTCTTGGCAACGTCATGATAATAAGCCTAATATGGTAAGAGCCATACTGGCGGAGGATAATACTTCCACGTCCTCCTTGGAACCTATAACCGTCTTAGAATGTGAAATCGACGATATGAATCCGGAGATCTTTACCCATCTTTTTTCCAGCCTGCAAGCTAATACGCAGGTTAAAGATTTCTTTGTGACCCAGGTACAAATGAAAAAAAACCGGCCTGGTTTTTTGTTAACTCTACTGTGTGACCCGGTCAATAGCCGTGCTTTGGCTGACTGGCTCTTGCTCAATACCACCTCCTTGGGAGTTAGAATATATGAGCAGCAGCGCTTAATACTGCCCCGCTGGGAAGAAACCATCGCTTCTCCCTGGGGGCCCATCCGTTGCAAGAAAGCTCTTCTGCCTGATGGCTCACATCGCTGTAAACCTGAATACGAAGACTGTGTCCAGATAGCTCAGCAACATAACCTGCCCCTCTCCCAAGTTTACTACAAGTTAACCCAACTGGGTTAACACTAAGGATGAGGTTTTAACCTATTTGTTTTTTTGGAGGTGATCTATACCATGAAAAAAGGTTTGCTGGCCGCAAGCATCGTCTTTATCATTTTAACTTTTGTGGGCATAGGATATGTCCTGACAACAAAAGGCCAAGCCAATGCCGGATATGCAATTATCCCCATGTTGTTGGCACTGGTAAGCATGGTCGCTTATCGTAAACATAAGAACATTAGCTAGACAGTGAGAATTTGGCACGGGAACAGGGTTGTTGACAACGCTTTTCCAATGAGAGGAGATAGACTAATGAAAACCATAGGTCTAATCGGTGGCATGAGCTGGGAAAGTACGGTTACCTATTACCAGATTATTAATACGGTGGTTAAAGAACAGTTGGGGGGCTTTCATTCTGCCCGGTGTTTATTATATAGTGTTGATTTTCATGAAATCGAAACCTGCCAGTCCAATGGGGACTGGGATAAGAGTGCTGCTATCCTGGCCGATGCCGCTCAGCGGTTGGAAAGGGGCGGAGCCGATTTTTTAGTAATCTGCACCAATACCATGCACAAAGTTGCTGATATTGTCCAGGAAGCCGTTTCCATCCCCCTTTTACATATCGCCGAAGCCACCGCCCAGGAATTAGTAAAAGGTGACGTTGATAAGGTCGGTTTACTAGGAACCAAATATACCATGGAACAGGATTTTTACAAAACCAAACTGCAGGAAGCCGGCATTGAAGTCCTCATTCCGGAAGAAGAGGATCGCAATACAGTGAACCATATCATCTACCAGGAGTTGTGTTTAGGTATCATAACTGATCCCTCTAAGCAGTCTCTCCTAGCTATTATAAATAAACTGGTAGATAAAGGAGCCCAGGGGATCATTCTGGGATGTACAGAAATAGGTCTTCTGGTTCAGCAACCGGATACCCACGTTCCATTATTTGATACGGCTTTAATACATGCTCAAAAAGCTGCCTTACATGCCCTGGGCAGGTAGCCTGTAAGGCTTTGCCTGCTCAAAAGGTTTAATAGAAACCAGGGCAAATGTGATGTGGTTTGCATCTTTTACCCTCTCCGAACCCTGTATATCCAGCCAGTATTTACATACACGCCTCACATATAGTACCATTTAGGTCAAAATGGGCATAACGCTGCGGAAATTATTTTGGCTTATATCAGAATAGGGGAGGTGTATTATATGGAGAATTGTTCTTTTCTTCCGGGATGTCCTTTTTACAACGATAAAATGGAAAATAAGCCGGCTTTAGCGAGCATCTACAAAAAGAACTACTGCGAAGGAAATTATGCAGAATGTGCCAGATGGAAAATAGCAACCACTGTGGGTAAACCAGCAGTTCCTGCTGATCTTTTTCCCAATCAACATGATCGTGCAGAACAAATCTTAAAAGAAAGAAGTTAACTTGATATTAACACAAGCTACATACACCGGTCGCCGCGGAAACAGGTTATTGGCAACTTTTTCGTACTCTGCAAACCCTTTTCCTGAACTAGAGCAGCCCTATAGTGCAGCATTGGATTACCAGAATAGCATGGGCTGCTTTTTTTATTTTCTCCTGCCCCTCATGCTTTCTGTACGGCGGTCAATCTTTTAGATCTCAAGGATATCAAAGATGTGTTAGCCCAAACAGCCGATGAGATCCATCCGGATATGTCCTTAAAAGAAAAGTCAGCAGCTGTCGCAGGTCTGTTCCAGTCTGCTGCCGAAAAGCGCAGTATATCGCTCAAGCTGAATAAAAAGAAGCCCAAAAAATAGTGGTTTGTCACGGAGGTGCGTTTGTGGACAGCTTTACCACACTCAGCAAACCCCCACTTTTGTAATCAATGCAACGGCTAAAACGTATAGTCTTAGGGCAGGAACTTAAAACTGGGGAGGACATCATTTCATGCACATTCAGGATCGGCTGCTTAAAGCTGCTCAGAAAGTACGAGAACAAGAAACGCTGCTCCACCGCCGCGAAGCAACCTGTAATTTGATTAAGCAGCAAAAAGAGCATTGGCAGCAGCTAAAGAAGCAATTAGACAGGGAACTCAAGGATGTGGAACAGCTGGAGGGTTTTACCCTGCAAAACTTCTGGCACAGTATAAGAGGAACTAAAGATGTGGCCAGACACAAAGAACAGGAGGAATACCTGGCGGCCAAAATGAAGTTTGACAGTGCCAATGCTGCGCTAGAGAATTTGCAAAACGATCTTAGGCGAATAGATAATGCCTTAGCTGCTCTGGGAGATGTCCAAACGGAATACCAGTGGGCCCTCCGGGAAAAGGAGCGGTATTTATGGTCTGTCGATAAGCCCGAATCCAGGCGGTTAATGGAAATAGCTGAGCGTTTAGGCTATCTTCAGGCCCAAGCCAAAGAGGTTGCGGAAGCAATCGATGCCGGGCAAAAAACCTCTCAAGGATTAGCTGAAGTTGAAAAAAGTCTCAGCAGTGCCCAGGGCTGGGGAGTGGTCGATATTATTGGAGGAGGCCTGATAATTACCGCCATTAAACATTCTCATATCGGCTCTGCCCGCCGCCAAATCAATCAAGCCCAACAACAGTTGCGCAGGTTTCAAACCGAATTGGCTGATGTCAAAAAAACCAATACCTCTCTGGAAATCGGTAATATATGGACCTTGGCTGACTTTTTGCTAGATGGATTATTATTTGATTTCATCGTCCAATCACAGATCAATGCTGCCCAGCATCGCACTCGCCAGCTTAAACAAGAAATCATGGCAACTATTCAGGATCTGTACCAACTACAGAGGCAAAACCAGCAGGAGACTGAGAAATTAAATGAAGAAAGGCAGCGTTTAATAGAAGCTGCCTCCATTTAGAAGTGTATTGCTGTGAAGCAAGTTAGTTAAAAGGGAATTTTGTTGGTCTTTGACCATATTTTCATTTCTTGGGCCGTTTTAATGAGCTCATCACGGAAATCAGGATGAGCAATACTTATTACGGCTTCTGCTCTTCCCCATATAGACAGTCCTTTTACGTTTACCATGCCGTGTTCGGTTACTAAATAGTGAACACAAGTTCTGGGTACGGTTACAATTGTACCTGGAGGCAACACGGGTGTTACACGTGAATGGACATTTCCTTGTTTATCTTTAAATGTTAAAGAAAAAGCCAGAAAACTTTTACCCCCCTTGGAGTGGAAAGCACCGATAACAAAATCCAGCTGTCCGCCAGTGCCTGATACATGCCGTATACCCACTGACTCAGAGGATATCTGTGAAAAGAGATCTACTGCCATGATATTGTAGTCGACACCACGTTGTCATTTGCGGCTATCAACTGGGGATTGTTAATATATTCTATTGAACAGGAGGCGCATAGGGGATCATCATTCAACCAATCGTATGTCTCCTGTTTTCCTATACAAAAGGAATAGGTACTCTTATTTCTGTCCTTGGCTTTATAAATATTGCTAATTTTGCCCGCTTCATGCATCCTGACCATTGAATCACAGAACATTTCGGTGTGTATGCCTAAGTTTTTAATATCCGAATCAACTAACAATTCTCCAATCAGATTGGGTACTGCACCTATTCCCAGCTGAATACATGCTCCATCGGGAATCTCATCGGCAATGAGCCTGGCGATTTTATGTTCCACAGGATAATCCTCAGGAATTGGCGGGGAATATGGAGGATATGCAAATATCTCACTGTTGGACCCTTCTATTATGTAATCCACCTCATTGATATGGAAACATTCATCGTGTCCCCCCAGGCAACGTGGCATGTTTTCATTTACTTCCACGATAACGATATCTGCAGTAGATGCCCAGGCACGTGTCATGCAATTGGATAATCCAAAATTGAAGCAGCCGAATTTATCCATGGGAGTTGTCTGGGTCACCATTATGTTAGCCATAGGGCGAGAAGGATAATTGTATTTTTTATCCAGCCTGTTATAGCCCATCATAGTTCCCTCATGATAGTTAAGAGGATTATAGCAAGAAAGTCCGCCACTCTCTGCCAGCTGCCGATCTAATAATGAATAAATCCAACTGAAATACTGGAAGGATTTTTGTTCTGGATCTTGAATAATAATTTCCGGAATGGGATAAACCACTGGGCCTCCTCTGACCGCAACATTTTTAAGTTCCCCAGTTCGTTGGGCAAGAGCTATATCAAAATCAATAGGTTTAGTTGAAAACATTCCGTATTCGATCACGTCATTATCTTTTATCAATTGAGCCGCCTTATCGGCGGATATCAGCTTGCTCTTGTATTCCGGTGTGTAGTCTTTCATAATTTATCCCTCCCATGTAAATGAGCCAGAAAATACCAGCCATGTTAAATCTAGAGATTTTTCATAACTGCCACATACGCCTCATGAATGGCATCCATTATTTTTGCAGGACGTACACTATCTCCAATCACTGAAAATGGTATCCCGGTTGTTGCCAGTTTATCAGCTAATGTGCGTACGGCTTTTGAACCAGTAGCGTAAATTATATTGTCAAACCTAGCAGTCTGAATTTCCCCGTCTTTTTCAAACGTCAGGATGTTATTTTTAATAGCCAGGACTTTAGCGCTGGTGATTATATTTACTCCGAGTTGGTCCAGGCTTTTAAGCAGTCCCCACTTGGTGCTCTTACCTACATCCTTTCCGGCTTTGGGCATAAGTTCAAAAACCGTTACTTCCTTGTTGCCTTTGAATAATAACTCGCGCAGTCTTTCCGGGGTTTGAGCATCATGCTTAAATAGAAAATAGAGTGTTTCAGGTGAAATAGTTCCTTTTTCCGCAATGAAATGGGCTGTTTCCAGCCCCACGGAGCCTCCACCAATAATGGCAACTTTGCGTCCCAGCTGGGGATTGTTTTTCAATACTTCCCAGGCAGAGAAGCTTCCTGGACATTTTTAATATCTTCAAGAGTCATTTCCTTGGTTTGAGAACCGCTAAATACTGAGAATATAGAAGTAGGGGCAATAGGCTGTTGGTTCATTATTTGTATGGGTTTAACATAGGCGCCTCCATGAAAAAGCTGAATCCATGCTTTGGCACCGTAGTTTTGAATTGCTTTGGCTAGTTCGGCGAAAGAAGGTATGGCTTCATCTGAATTAATAGAGGGCCCGGCCAATCCTAGTCCCATTTCACCTATTCCAACTGGTCCTACGGTAACAATGCCGGCGCCACCTTTGGCCCTTTCCACATAGTAGTTCACATACCGGTTGTTTAGCTTTCCATCCATGGAGTACCACACACCCATGGATGGGTAGACGATCCTGTTTTTTATCTCCGTTTTATTAATTTTTATGGGGCTAAACAGGGTTTCAAACATTATTGGCCTCCGGATTCTAATCTGTTTGGCTTTCATTTACATGAAATTTTTGGTTATCACCTTTATATGAAAATTAAAGCCGATCTATTCAAACAGAATTGATAAATTGTGCTATTTATTCCCAGCCTGGAAATTCCTTCCAATTAATATGTAAAGGCAACATAGCCTTCTTTCCGCGGACACTTAGGCGTTTCTTTATGTTAAGCCCACAAAGAATGGGCATTTCGATTACACATCAGCTGGTGTCCACCGCCTAAAGATCTAACATCTTTATTGCAATCAGAAAACCGATCGAACCTCCAATTAACCAAAAAACCGTAAATCGAACCAAATACTCTATATCGGTGTAACCAGTGATCAAGTGTTGACCAATTCCATATAGGGTAGCCCCCAATAAGCCGCCCGCGGCTATGCTCAGGAAACGTTTTAGGTTTTTGGGCATTAAACCTCACCTGCCTAATCTATTCACTTCCCTGTGGTGTTTTGAAAACGAGCACTGGAATTTTCCTCTCAGACTGGCTTTCTGCATAGGCTTTAAGTGTTGTAAAGGCGGCTAGGACGTAAAATATTGTGCTTAATTTTTTGGTGATTGGTTGTAACCTGGGGATAAAACGATGGCGTTTTTAGAGGGACTCAACTTAGCTTGTGAATCATTCTACAAATGTAACATACTTAAAAGACCTAATAGGCCCGAGAGGTATTTGAAACCATTAAATAGTATTAAAGCCATAAGAAGCAGTCGGAATGATTGCCAAAAGGTTATTGGGTTTAACGAAAATGTATCAGGCATGGTTATATTCCACAGGTATTGAAAAAGTGACGTTATTATAAATATTAACAAGGGTATTAAAAGCAAGTAATACAGTAAGGCCATATAGAATCTACTCCTTATTAAAATGCCATTTAGGTTTATTTCTCTAATGTGCATATTGTTTCCTTTTTTGGAAATGTTTTTTACGAAGTGACCGGTGAGAGGATCAGGTCCCTTTATTAACCAGAGCCAGCTTTCCGGTCTTTTGTGTCCTCTGGCGTATCGCTGAGAAGTATTGTAATTACCTGCTATTTGCGCAACAATTAAGGGAATAAGGCTATACTGAACCATAGTTATTTATCCAACTTATAAGTAATCAAAGAACCGTGCCGCCTGCTATACTTTCAGAGGAAAACAGTTTAACGATTGGACTTATGGGCATAAGTTGGGCGTTGAGTATGGCCTTCATGACGATTGAGGCTATCAGAATTGTTAAATATAAAACAAGATTAAATCAATCGTTTTATTGCGCATTCCAATGAAATACCCGGTCTGGGATGCACTGTGTTATAACAATTATCGCATGCCTGTTATGTATAACTCTATATTAATGCATCACTATGTCAGCGACAGCGCGTTTTGTTAACTATTATATAGACAAACAAACACCCTATAAATACTGGCACAGAGTCCATTATATCGCTGGCATCAAAATGCAATTCACCGGTCACTAAGTATTTTCCCGCTTTATATATTATTGTTCCTATCAACATACTTATAAGTATGCCTGTAACCGCTTTGAGATCACCTTTGTCCATATAATCGGTCCCCCGCATTCCATTTGGAGTTGTTCCTTGCCTATCTTGTAGTTATAGCTGGATGCTAAAACAATACCCCACCTTTTGTATCTGAATATTATGCCACTTTATTTACTCCTTCTCAGTTGATTTCTGGTTGCTTATAAAGTGAATTTAACAGTACAAAGCCCCATAGTATGCCAGCTACTTTCGCCAAAGCTTGGTGGTACCCTAATATGTTACTGACTGCCGTCACCAATAGCGTTAATTGAGGAAGCAGTATACATATAATATAGGTCAGGACAAACAAAAGTCCGGGTAGACTAAGAACTACTAGACGGAGCCAATCCACCTTCCATGCTCCATCCTGACGGGCTGTCTTTACTAATTGGGGCAAGGCCAAAAGCGACCCCACCAAAGCCGGAAATCCTATCATTACAAATAGAATCCATAAATAGGGTGGTTGAAAGTTGTATGAATAAATGTTCTGATAATACCTGTTCAATTGCTCAACTTTAATTATTAAGAAACCGATGGCAGCTAGGTAAATTATATAGCCCATTAATCGTTTGATATGGTAATTCACAAACATCCCCCCTTAAATGTACAGTAAATAACTTGGTATACTTTTAATAACAACCTAACACTGTGTTGGCCTGCATGGCTGACCTTTAAGTTTCTCCTTTCTCAGGCAGCAAGGGCTGGTACATCATTATCGCCCGGTTGCTGCAAACGTGTTCATCCCCAACCTCGCTCCCGTTACCATTAATGATTTTACGGTAAAGCACGTTGCTGCGAATGTATCCACCCCACCAGGCCGCTTTTATGATATGCTCCCGTTCATATACCCTGTACCTGTATATCAACGGTTGGCTACAGCGCCATTCTCCATGCAAAAACTCATCATCCAGCCAAACCAAAAGCTGGTAGTCGGCCCCGGTATTGTTTTGTATCTGCAAATCTATATAGTTATAGCTAACCGTAGCCCCGCTGCCGAAAGGCTGTGTTCGGTTGCTATCGGGAAATACATCATAATTATGCCTCCATCGTTCGGTTACGGTTAGGGGTGTATGCAGCGTCATCCAGTAAATAAGATTTGATAATTGGCACAATCCCCCGCCCGTTCCCGGATAAAATCTGCCATTACACAGCACCATGCCCTTTAAATATCCCTTACGCTTGGTTGGTTTGCCTACCAGTTTCCAAAAGGAAAACACTTCTCCCGGTTTTAATATCAACCCGTTCATGGTCTGTCCCGCTAATTGAAGATTGGTAATTTTGTTGTATTGCAATTGCATGTCAACCTGGGACAGTTTTCGTAATAGAGGTGTTTGGTGGGTAAAAGCTAGATAGGGGAGCGTCGAATTGCGGTAAGTATAACAAGCATATTTTGTACCAGAGGCTAGCCACTGCAGTTGGCGCCGCCAGGTATAGTAGATGCGGCCAAGCCTTAACCTAAGTTGACTACGCTGCAGGGGCTCTGGATCATGATTCCAAGACACCGACACACTTGCCATCCTCCCGAATCTCTTAGTCTCCTAAAACTTTACGTAATTATTTTCTAAAACTTGCTATTTACAAACATGCCGCTTAGAATTACTCATTATTAACAACTTTTTGATAATCACCAGTGTTTCACGTGAAACATTGTAGTCTGCTAACCAGTGAAGAATGCCGTTTTTATGGAGGGAGTACTTATTCCCTCCAAAATAATCAAAAGTGAAACCGCAGCGGTACACCTGCTGGCTATTGATCCTTTTTCATCATTTAGGAAGAAATCGAATTTAGCAGTGAAATGCAAATCTAATAGGCCACATAATCCATGTCCAATAATAACAAACATTGTTCATTGCTGGTCGGCTTTAGCAGGAGTATTAGCCGGGCGAGTGACGTATGACGAGCCGCTGCAACACACGGCGAAACTGAGGGCTGCGAAGGGTCGCTCGAAACAGGAGGTTTCGAGCAGCGAGGACTGAGTGCATGGATGCCGAATTGCGAGCGGTCCGCTTCGCACCGAAGTAATCCGATGTGTTGTAGGCAAGGAGTCTTGGAGCGAGCTGGCTAACACTCCTGCAAAGCAGTGGTTAGCGTCGATATAGAGATTACCACGCCCCAGACGGGGCTCGCAACTTTGGCCGCGACCGAAGGGAACATCGGGAGTGCCGGAACGGCTTATGACAAAATAGTCGTCTTCTTTGTCACCGCGAGGGATTTTCATAGCAATTATCACCTGTAGCGCAGACCACGATGAATGAAAACCAATCATAGCCAGTAGGTTCTCCATGCGCACCTATTCCGCCGTCACGATATAGTTAACGGCTTGATGTGCGACTCAGGGGGTACCGGGCTAAACAAAACATCCTGTTTTGTAGCCCTCTTACGGACATCCTGTCCCTCGCCTCCCCGACCTCCGCCCATCTTCACCGACTATATCGGATCCTACACCAAGGTGCTCATGGCCAACCTACTGCCATGAGGACAACTGTAAGAGGTATTTTCACAACAATGACAAACCAGACTTGTTTTAAACCAAAACAGAATGTTTCACGTGAATCATTTCTGTCTTTGATAAAAACCATAACCTCTATTCCAAGATCCCCATTAGTTCCAGAATTCTTTCTAAATCCTCATCGCTGTAAAAAGCTATTTCGATTTTGCCTCCTTTGCCCTGCCGGGTAACTGCCGCCCGGGTAGCAAAATGCTGCTGAATTTTTTCCTGAATCTCGATTAGTTCCACCGGCTTATCGGGGGGAATATTGAGTTTGATCTGTTTCTTTTTCACCTTAGATTCGACCTGTCTTACGGTCATTTTGTTCTCCGCTATTTCCTTAGCAGCTGCCAATTGCTGTTCGGCCGATGGTAGTGATAATAATGGGCGAACATGCCCGGCATTCAATTGGCCTTCTTCCAGCATCTGTAGTATTTCCTCAGGCAGGTTTAGAATGCGCATGGTGTTGGCTACATATGCTCTGCTCTTGCCGATCCTCTCGGCAATAACTTCCTGTGTGTATCCAAACTGATCTGCCAATCTCCGGTAAGCTCTTGCTTCCTCCACAACAGTCAGATCATCCCGCTGAATATTTTCTATTAAAGTTATCTCCGCCGCTTTCTGATCGTCAATGTCACGAACTACTACAGGAATAAAAGATAAACCCGCCAGTTGAGCGGCCCGCCAGCGCCGCTCCCCAGCAATTATTTCATATCCGTTTTTAAGGGGGCGAACCAACACTGGCTGCAATATTCCATGCTCTTTTATGGAATCAGCTAATTCCTGTAACGATTCTTCTTCAAATCTTTTCCGAGGCTGATCGGCACGGGGATGTATCTCGTCAATATTCATCTCGCGCACCGGTTCATAATCTCCATCCATCGTTCCTGCCAGTAGGGCGTCAAGTCCTCTTCCCAAGCCGCGCTCCTTTTTTGACACGCTCTAACACCTCCTTGGCCAATTCCGCATATACTTCTGCTCCCCGGGAACGCGGATCATATAGCATAATTGGTTTTCCATGACTGGGCGCTTCACTAAGCCTAATGTTTCTCGGTATTATGGTTCGATAGATCTCCTTGCGAAAGTGTTTCTTAACTTCGTCCACTACCTGAATAGACAAGTTGGTTCGTCCATCGAACATGGTAAAAACAATTCCTTCGAGTGTTAATTGTGGATTTAATCGTTTTCTTATCCGCTGAAGGGTATCCATTAGCTGAGTAAGGCCTTCTAACGCATAATATTCACACTGCAATGGTACCAAAACAGAATCAGCCGCCACTAGTCCGTTCAAAGTAAGCAATCCTAGTGATGGGGGACAGTCAATAAAAATATAATCGTATCTATCCCTTATAGGCTCTATAGCTTCGCGCAAGGCCGCTTCTCTGTTTTCCTGGGCTACTAACTCTACCTCGGCACCAGCTAGTTGTATAGTTGCCGGTAAAAGATGAAGGCGATTTATTCGTGTCTGCGTAATAACCTGCTGAGGCTGGAGTCCATTAATAAGCAGGTCATAAATACATACTTTTAATCTTCTCCGCTGTACCCCCAGCCCGCTGGTAGCATTGCCCTGGGGGTCGGCATCAATAAGCAATACCTTATAT
>LSQX01055338.1_pt1 | contig 11720 bp, 18 predicted proteins | sample 654561 | NCBI WGS metagenome assembly LSQX01 (sample SAMN04489861, study PRJNA283612) | anaerobic digester metagenome | isolation source: 4 biogas reactors fed with cattle manure at either 37C or 55C with and... | place: Denmark: Kongens Lyngby | collected 2014 | reverse complement strand
CAGGTGCCCAATTTCGGGAGGCCGGGGCGCGGGCCGCTGCTACAGCCGGGCATGGTGCTTGCAGTCGAACCGATGATCAATGCCGGCGGCTGGCAGGTGGAGGTTTTAGCGGATCAATGGACGGTAGTGACCCGTGACCGGAGCCTCTCCGCACACTTCGAACACACCATTGCCGTCGGAGAAAATGGCCCGGAAATTCTCACCGTCCTCTAGGGAGAATGGGAAAAGGGGGGCGCGGTTATGGAAGAGCTCAAGCCCGGGCAACTGGTCCAGTCGAAAGCCGGCCGGGATAAAGGCAGTTACTACCTGGTCATCAAGGCGGCGGAACCGGGACGGGTTCTGCTTGCCGACGGCCGCAGGCGGACCCTGAACCGTTTGAAGAAAAAAAATATCGCCCACCTGCAGCGCATCGAGCGGCGGGTGGAAATCGAAGAGCTGATCCAGGCGGGCAAGCTCACGGACAGCGATGTGATTAAATTTTTGAAAGAGCTGGTACCGCGGGAAGACGTCTGACAGGAGGTTAATTTAACCGATGAGCAAGAAAAAGGGTGTCGTGGAGGTGGAGGGAACAGTCGTAGAGCCCCTTCCGAATGCCATGTTCCGGGTGGAGTTAAAAAACGGCCTCAAGGTACTGGCGCATGTATCGGGGAAAATTCGCATGAACTTTATTCGTATCCTGCCCGGTGATCGGGTTTTGGTCGAGCTTTCACCTTACGACCTCACCCGGGGAAGGATTACGTATCGCTACAAATAAGGAGGCGGGTGGTTGTGAAGGTCCGTCCATCGGTTAAACCGATGTGTGAAAAATGCAAGATTATCAGGCGCAAGGGGAAAGTAGTGATTATCTGCGAGAATCCCAAGCACAAGCAGCGGCAGGGTTAAGGTAATAGAATAGCAGGTTCTTTTGATGGGAATCCTAGCTTTGTTTAACTATTTTTGCCTGCCAGCAGATACTTTAAGGGAGGTGCAAAAGTTTGGCGAGGATAGCGGGAGTCGACTTGCCGCGGGAAAAGAGGATTGAAATAGCGCTCAGCTATATTTATGGCATTGGCCGCAGCAGGGCTGCCACGGTGCTGGCCCAGACGGGGATTAATCCCGATACCCGGGTTCGTGATTTGACTGAAGATGAAATCAGCCGTTTGCGAGAATTCATTGATAAGAATTACAAGGTCGAAGGTGATCTCCGCCGCGAGGTAGCCATGAACATTAAGCGCCTGGTGGAAATCGGCTGCTACCGGGGCATCAGGCACCGGCGCGGCTTACCGGTGCGCGGGCAGGGAACGAAAAATAACGCGCGGACCCGCAAGGGCCCCCGGAAAACTGTCGGCGTGCACCGGAAGAAATAGCGAAGGGAGGACGAAACTGACTTGGCCAAGACAAAAGGGGCACGGCCGAAGCGCCGTGAAAGGAAGAATGTTGAACACGGGGTCGCGCATATCAGGTCGACCTTTAACAATACCATTATCAGCATAACCGATGCCAACGGAAACAGCATCTCCTGGTCCAGCTCCGGTAATGTCGGGTTTAAAGGGTCCCGCAAGTCGACTCCTTTTGCCGCGCAGTTGGCGGCCGAATCGGCAGCCAAGGCGGCCATGGAGCATGGCATGCGTTCGGTTGAAGTTTATGTGAAGGGACCCGGCGCCGGGCGGGAAGCGGCGATTCGTTCCTTGCAGGCTGCCGGACTCGAAGTTAACGCGATCAAAGATGTGACCCCCATTCCCCATAACGGTTGCCGACCGCCAAAGCGGCGGCGAGTCTAGCTTGGAAGAAACTGATTAACGCACGGGAGGTGTAATGTAAAGCACAATGGGACTCCGTACAACAGCAGTATGTCGTCTATGCCGCAGGGAAAGGGAAAAACTGTATCTGAAAGGTGACCGCTGTTATACCGATAAATGCAGCGTTATGCGCCATCCCTACCCACCGGGTGAGCATGGCCAGGGACGCCAGAAGGTTTCGGAATATGGGCTGCAGTTGCGTGAAAAGCAGAAAGCCCGCCGGATTTACGGAGTGATGGAACGGCAGTTCCGCCGTTATTTTAAGGAGGCAGACCGCCGCAAGGGCGTTACCGGTGAAAACCTGTTGCAGCTATTGGAAAGCCGCCTCGACAACGTGGTCTATCGCCTCGGTTTTGGCCGTTCGCGCATGGAAGCGCGGCAGCTTGTCAATCACGGTCATTTTGCCGTAAACGGGCGCAAGGTCGATATTCCTTCTTACCTGACCAGGCCCGGTGATGTGATCGCCGTGCGCGAGGGAAGCAGGAAGAAGCCTTTATTTAAGCAAATTGCGGAGGCACGGCGGGATCAGGGCACTGTAGATTGGCTGGAAGTTGATTTTGAAAAGATGGAAGGCCGGGTAATCCGGGTTCCGCAGCGGGATGAAATTGAGGTTCCCCTTTCCGAGCATCTCATCGTCGAATTGTATTCCCGGTAAGGGAGCTGAACACCCTCAATACCACAACAAGGAGGGTTAATGGGAACGTAATGATTGAGATTGAAAAACCAAGGATTGAATACGCGGAAAAAGACGAGCAGCAGGGTTACGGGAAGTTTATTGTCGAACCCCTGGAGCGGGGTTACGGAATAACTCTGGGCAATGCTTTGCGCCGTATTCTGCTTTCTTCGCTGCCTGGCGCCGCCATCACCAGCGTTAGATTCGAAGGGGCGCTGCACGAGTTTTCCACCTTACCGGGTGTATTGGAGGATACCATTGAAATCATTTTGAACCTGAAGTCTCTCTCCATGAAAATTCACAGCGATGAGCCTCAGACACTGATTATTGATACGGATCAGCCGGGAGAGATCAGGGCCAAGGATATCAAGGCTCCTTCAATCGTGGAGATACTCAATCCGGATCTTTTGATCTGCACTCTGGAAGAAAATGCGCGCATCTATATGGAAATGACGGCTGCCAATGGCAGGGGCTATGTGCCGGCGGAGCGGAACAAGCTGCCGCACCATCCCATCGGCGTAATCCCGGTGGACTCGATTTTTTCGCCGATTCGTAAGGTAAACTACCAGGTGGAAAACACCCGGGTGGGGCAGATTACCGACTATGACAAGCTGACCCTCGAGGTTTGGACCGATGGAAGCATCAAACCCGACGAAGCAGTGACGTTGGCGGCCAAAATCTTGAGCAAGCATATTGCTTTATTTGTCAATTTAACTGAACAGGTAGATGAGGTCGAGATTACTTCCGACAAGGAGGAAGAAGACCGGGAGCGGTTGCTGGACATGACCATCGAAGAGCTGGACCTGTCTGTCCGCTCGTATAACTGCCTGAAGAGAGCCGGCATTAACACTGTCGGTGAACTGGTCCGGAAGACGGAAGAAGAGATGATGAAAGTACGCAATCTGGGCAAAAAATCGCTGGAAGAAGTGGACCAGAAGCTACGAGAGCTTGGCTTCAGCCTGAGCAAGGGCGGGGAGTAAGCGGTTTTAAGGAGGAACTAAACGATGGCATACCAGAAACTGGGTCGTTTGAGCGGACCCAGGCGGGCTTTGTTACGCAGCCTGGTTACCTCATTATTAAAAACAGGAAAGATCGAAACCACCGCCGCCCGGGCGAAAGCAATCCGCCCGCTCGCGGAAAAGATGATCACTTTGGCCAAGCGGGGTGACCTGCATTCCCGCCGGCAAGCCCTTGGCTTTATCCTGGAAGAGGATGTAGTCAAGAAATTGTTTGAGGTGACCGGTCCCAAGATGGAAGGACGGGAAGGCGGCTATACCCGCATTATCCCCAAAGGGCCGCGCCGGGGGGACAGCGCCCCCATGGTGATTCTCGAACTGGTGGAATAAGTTGACGGGTTGAGAAGGGAACGAGACTGCAACCGGAACCCGTCTCCCTGTCAACCCTCCCCCCTGGCAGACGATCGCCTCAGGGGGGTTTTGCTAGCTATAGGGAGGGAGAGGTTTGTCCCAACCGATTATTGAAGTAGAAGCGGTCGAATATGTTTATCCGGGGGGAGATGCGGAAACCCCTGCGCTGGCCGGGATCGATTTGACCATCGCGCAGGGTGAATACCTGGCGGTGATCGGGCCTAACGGTTCGGGTAAAACAACGCTGTTAAAGCATTTTAATGCCCTGCTGATTCCCACGGCGGGGCGGGTCCTGGTGGACGGCTATCCGACCGCTGTGGAGGAGAACCTGCCTCTGATCCGCACCTGCTGCGGGATGATTTTTCAGAATCCCGACAATCAACTGGTCGCGACAACGGTGGCGGAGGACGTTGCCTTCGGCCTGGAAAACATGGCGCTCGCGCCGGCTGAAATCCGAAGGCGCGTTGCCGAATCGCTGCGCACGCTATCACTGGAACATCTGGCCGATCATCCGCCGCACCTGCTTTCCGGAGGGGAGAAACAGAGGGTCGCCATTGCCGGCATCCTGGCCATGCGGCCGCGTTGCCTGCTCATGGACGAGCCGACGGCCATGCTTGACCCCGTCGCCCGCGTCGAGGTATTGGACACGGTGCGGCAACTACACCGGGAGCAGGGCATCACCGTCATCCATGTCACTCACTTCCCGGAAGAAGCAGCCCGGGCTCGTCGCGTCCTGGTCATGGACCGGGGAAAAGTGGTGCGGGACGGCCCGCCGCAAGCTGTTTTGACCGACCTGGAAATGCTTCATTCCCTCGGGCTGCAGGGTCCGGTGGCGGCGGAGCTGGCTTTTGCTTTAAGGGAGGACGGGTTTAACCCGCCCCCGGGAATCATCCACGGCCGGGAGTTGGTTGAGTTTTTATGTTCATCAGGACCGAAGCACTGACCCACACCTACATGCCGGGCACCCCTTATGCCACGACGGCGCTGCGCGGGGTAGATTTGGAGCTGGAAAGGGGTTCCTGCACCGCCTTGCTGGGCCCATCCGGCTCCGGCAAGTCGACCCTGCTCCAGCACTTGAACGGATTGCTTAAACCAACCGCAGGGCGGCTCCTCGTCGACGGGCGCGAAGTGGGCGAAGATCGCCAGGAGCTGCTGCAACTGCGCCGCCGGATCGGCCTGGTCTTCCAGATGCCGGAGCAGCAGTTTTTTGCGGAAACGGTATTTGACGAGGTCGCCTTTGGTCCGCGCAATTTGGGGCTGGATCATAACGCAGTCGAAGCGCGAGTGAAGCAGGCTCTAAGTCAGGTCGGGCTCGATTATGGCGCGATTAAAGACCGCTCCCCTTTCCTTTTCAGCGCCGGACAGAAGCGCCTGATTGCCCTGGCTGCGGTCCTGGCCTTGAGGCCCGAGGCGCTGATCCTGGATGAACCGACCGCCGGTCTCGACCCGTCCGGGCGGCGGCGCCTCATTGAGCTGCTTGCCGGCTTGAACCGCGAAAAGGGACTGACCATCTTGTTAGCCACTCACGACCTCGACCAGGCTGCTCTCCTGGCCGAACGGGTACTGGTGCTAAACCGGGGGCGCATCGTGATGGACGGGCCACCGGAAGAGATTTTTAGCGCCGGTGAGGAACTGCGGCGCATAGGCCTGGCGCTGCCCGCGATCACCGAAATCATGCTGGCCCTGAAACAGAGGGGGCTGCCCCTGGACGGAGCCGTTTTTTCGATCCCGGAAGCGCGCCGCGTCATTAACCGGTGGCGAAAGCAGGCGGCGAAATTATGAAGCAAAGCATTACCCTGGGGCAATACCTGCCCGGTGAATCGTTTTTGCACCGGCTCAACCCGCGGTTCAAACTGTTGTCACTGGCGCTGGTGCTGGTGACCCTCTTTTTCGTCAAAACCCTGGGCGGCATGGGGCTCTTCCTGGCCCTGTTAATCCTGTTTTCCATCCTCGTCCGCATGCCCTACAGCTACCTGCTGCGCGGCCTTAAGCCGATCTTCTATATAGTCATTTTTACGCTGATCATTTATCTCTTCTTTACCAAGGGCGGTGCAGTCTTGCTGCGCCTCGGGCCGATCACGGTCGAGGAAGCCGGGGTGATACAGGGCGCCTTTGTCGTCGGCCGCCTGATCGCCCTGGTGCTGGCCTCTATTCTGGTTACGCTAACCACTACTCCATTGGCTCTGACTCATGGCCTGGAGTTTTTCTTAACACCGCTTAAGCTTATCCGCGTCCCGGTGGCCGAAATCACCATGATCATGACGATCGCCCTGCGCTTTATCCCGACCCTCATGGAGGAGAGCCGGCGCCTGATGCTCGCCCAGATGGCCCGCGGCGCCGATTTTGAAACGGGCAACCTCTTCCGCAAGGCGCGCAACCTGACCCCCCTAATTGTGCCCCTCTTTGTGAGCGCTTTCCGCCGCGCCGACGAACTGGCCGTAGCCATGGAAGCGCGCGGTTATCGCATCGGTGCCCGGCGCACCCGCATGCGTGAAGAAACCGTTAGCTGGCGCGATTGGGTCGCCCTGGCCGCAAGCGGCGCCCTCCTTGCCGCCGTAATCATCGCGGGGATCTAGCATTGTCATCCCCGCTTTTCCACCTGATCACGCGCACTTGCTAGCGGCCACTCTGGGGGTGGCAGTCAAAACAGGCAGATTCTCAAGCGGGGCTTGCGAGAGTAACAAGCGGTGGGGTACCGGTGGCAAACGGGAAGATTATATACATCCAGAAGCCCCTTCATTTTTCAAATTCCTCTATGATCTGATCGGGGAGGGGTGCGTTGAAGTCATCCGCCACAATCACTTCACCTTTCACTTTTCCGGGTATACGTTGTGCAGTCCTTTTCCTTGACAATTAAATTTAATCACCATATTATACCAGTATAGTTGATTATGTGGAGAATATTATGCAAATAATACGCCTTGATATCAGCTACGATGGCACTGCATACAGCGGTTTTCAAATTCAGGCCAATGCGCGCACGATCCAGGGAGAACTGGAGCGGGCCCTGGCGGTTATTTACAGGCAAAAGGTGCGCCTGGTTGGGGCCGGACGCACCGATGCCGGGGTCCATGCCCGGGGGCAGGTTGCCCATTACAACGCCCCATTTAATGTGCCTGTGGAGCGGATCCCGCTCGCCCTAAATGCGCTGCTGCCCGCCGATATCGTGGTTACAGGCGCGCTTCCTGCTTCGCCGGGTTTTCACGCACGCTACAGCGCCAAAAAAAAGATTTACAGCTATACGCTTGACCGGGCCCCTTTCCCGCAGGTGATGCGGCACCGCTATAGCCTGCACTGTCCCATCCCCCTTGACCTGGAGGCGATGAGAGCTGCAGCCGCCCTTTTAGAAGGCCGGCATGATTTCCGGGCCTTTCAGGCCTCGGGCAGTGCGGTGCGCGATACGCTGCGCACGCTCTACCGGGTTGAACTCAAGGAACTGCCGGCGGAAGAACTGCTAATCATGATTTTCGAGGGTAGCGGCTTTCTCTATAAAATGGTGCGCCTGCTTACGGGCAGTCTTTTGCGGGTGGGAGAGGGAAAAATAAAACCGGAGGAACTTGCCGCGGCCCTTACCGGTTGCAGGCCGGATGCGGCCGGCCCAACCGCCCCGCCGCAAGGTCTTTGCCTCGAGCAGGTTATCTATTAAAAGAGTGCGTTTTGCTTGACAAGCGCTTCATTTGTATATAAAATGTTACTTGTGGCTGCAGGTAGGAAGTTAAAGGGGAGGGAAGAAATGAGCACCACCTATATGGCTAAACCCCATGAAATCAAGCGTCACTGGTATATTATCGATGCTGCGGGACGCCCCCTCGGGCGGGTGGCTACGGAAGTGGCCAGGCTGCTCCGGGGTAAACATAAACCGATCTATACACCCCATGTCGATACTGGCGACCACGTGATTGTGTTGAATGCATCGAAGGTTGTTTTAACGGGAAACAAACTGCAGCAGAAAATTTACTATCGCCATTCCGGTTATCCCGGTGGCTTAAAAAAGACCGCATATTCCAGCTTGCTTGCGGAGAAACCGGAAAAAGCAGTTTACCTGGCCGTTAAAGGCATGCTGCCCCACAACAAGTTGGGACGGGATATGTTAAAAAAGCTTAAGGTCTACCGCGACGGGCAGCATCCCCATAAAGCCCAGGCTCCCCTGGTCTGGGGAGAAGTGCCGGCAGAAGCACAGAAAGGAGGCCGGAACTCTTGAGTGAGGTTCAATATATGGCTACCGGGCGCCGCAAAACATCAGTTGCCCGGGTCCGCCTTGTTCCGGGAAGCGGGCGCATCGTCATTAACGGCAAACCGATGGATCAATATTTCGGGGCGGAAACTTTAAAGCTGATCGTTCGCCAGCCGCTGGCGGCTACGGAAACTCTGGACCGATTTGACATCATCGCCAAGGTTGAAGGAGGGGGCTTTTCCGGACAGGCCGGGGCGATACGCCACGGTATAGCCCGGGCACTTCTGCTGGCAGAAGATGATTACCGCCCGACTTTAAAGAAAAACGGTTACCTGACCCGTGACCCGCGGATGAAGGAGCGCAAGAAATACGGGTTGAAAAAAGCCCGCCGCGCGCCGCAATTCTCTAAGCGTTAATTATGGATCTATCGTCTTGCACATGAGATGGCTCAAAATAGCACGTCTATTTTGCTATTTTGCAAATATAAAACCGTCAGCGGGCATCGCTACCTGGCGGTTTTTTATTCGAAAGGGTTAGGAAAAGAGGAGGTGTATACAATGGGGAAGTATGTTAAAATTTTTTTGGGGATAATAGCAGTCAGTTTCATTCTTTTCGTCATATTGAGCGATGGGATATTTCGTGTTCCAGGGGCACATATTCTGGAAGGGCCCCTGTTAGGTATTGGAACAATCATAATTCTTCTTCTGGCCTATTTGATTGCCCAAATTCAATACCTTATTGATTATACAAAAAAACAATAAACTTGTGCGTTTTAGGCCTACACAAAGATAGAACCCAATCTTATGGGTTCTATCTGTACTAATCTAGCTAATTAGCTATCTGTTTTTGTATAGATGTTCGTGATGATTAGTTTGCATGCAACTGTTCGAAATCAATTATATGGTACTTTAATCTATGGAGGGCATTGTATTCATTCCCATCATACTGGACTTTAATATTGATAGCATTGTTCCCTTTATAATCAATGAACCCGCCGAGATTAAACAGCAAGTCAGGGTTATATCCTAATTTTAATAATAGCGCTTTTGTCATGCCGGCATAACCGCCGGCGCCGCACATCAGAAAAATAGGCTTGTCAACCGGGAATAAGTCGTTAATTACCATTTTTGATTCCCTATAATTTGGGGTAACCGTGTCGATGTTGCCCTCTTCATCCCAGGTTAGTGTAAACAGCGTCGGGCCGGAGTATTTTGTAGCTTCAACCGGTTCCGGTAGGCCGGTCATATTGGCTAATAAGGGGCGCGGGACAACTTCGAATCCCTCTACTGTTCCCGATAATACCGGATCTATGCCGATAGCCTCAAAATCGGCCGGGTCAATCGGCATCCTGACGTCGATATAAACCACGTCGTCCCTTCCTAACCACTCATCAATATTGCCGACGTTGATATTTTTATCTACTCCGAACATGCTTGTTTCATCAACTTCCGCAACCGGAATTTCCTTAATCGTTTCTGCAGCTGTTTCCCCGGTTGCCTCCTCAATTTCATCCGAAGGTGTCTCCTGGGGTAGTGCCTCCTGGGGTGCGCAACCCGCTAAAAATACAAGAAACGCAAAAACAACAAAACAAACGATAAGTCTTTTCATTCCCGAGTTTGACACTTGCAAGCCGAATTTGCCTGATTTGGGCCGAAAAAGCCTTTAAAATCAGGCATCTTATTTTTTACGACGAAAAAGTGTAGTGGCAATTATTAACGATATATTTCTTTAAACTATTGCTAAAGCGCACTATTCGTGGTATAATTAATTATGTTCATCAAAACCACGAAATCCGGAAAATACGAATATGCACAACTGGTGGAGTCCTACCGGGAAGAAGGCGTTACCCGACACCGGGTTCTGCTTAACTTGGGCCGCCTGGACCAGATCCGGAACAACCCCAGTTTCCAGCGGCTGGCGCAAAGACTCGCCGAACTCTCCGAGTCCAAACTAAAATCCGCCAATAACGTAGAAGATATTTCCGAAGCAGAAATTTTCAATTACGGCTACCTGGCTTACCGCCACCTCTGGGAAAAGTTTAACTTACCGGCGCTCCTTGCCGAGGCTGCCGGCAAAGCCCAGTTTGATCTGGACCGGGCCTGCTTCCTGATGGCGGTTCAGCACCTGCTTGACCCTAAGAGCAAGCTGGGCACCTATGAACGCCAGTTCCGCTATTTTAAGCTGCCCCAGGTGGAACTGCACCACCTCTACCGGGCCTTGGATATCCTGGAACGCTCCAAGGAAAAGCTGGAGGAGGCCCTGTTTAACTTAAACCGCAACCTGTTTAACATGACAGTGGATGTGGTCTTCTTTGATGTTACCACCTTTCATTTCGAAAGTGTGCGCCAGGACAGCTTAAGGGATTTCGGCTTCAGCAAAAACGGCAAGTTCAAGGAGGTACAGGTAGTCCTGGGGCTTTTAATTGACCGGAACGGCCGTCCGGTGGGCTACGAGCTTTTCCCCGGCCATACCTTTGACGGCAACACCCTGGAACTGGCCCTGGAGAGCCTGGAGAAACGTTTCGGGCTCCGCCGGGTGATTATCGTGGCCGACCGAGGTATCAACAGCAAGCTCAATTTAAAGCGCATCCGCGATAAAGGGTATGGCTATATCGTGGCCTCCCGCTTAAAAAAGATGCCTGAAAAGATCTTAGAATTGGCCTTTGACCCGGCCGGTTACCATGAGGTCTCGACAGCAGGCGAACCGGCTTTCCGCTTCAAGTCTCTTGATTACATAAACCGGTTTCGGGTAGAAAAGCAGGTGCACGCGTTGCCGGAGAAGCTGGTTGTTACCTATTCCGCTACCCGAGCCCGGAAGGACAAGGCCGACCGCGAAAGGCTGATCGAAAAAGCAAAGCTTCTGCTGGAAGACAAGGCGCGTATCAAAGCTTCTACCAGGCGCGGCGGGAAAAAGTACTTAAAAGAGGTAACCGAAAGCAGCCCCGACTGGGTCTTGGATGAGGCCGCAATATCGAAAGACGCCCGCTTTGACGGCTATTACGCCTTGCAGACCAGCGAAGAAAACTTAAAGCCCGAGGAAGTTATAGAGCTCTACCACGACCTGTGGAAGATCGAAGAGTCCTTCCGGGTGATGAAAAGCACCCTGGAAGTGAGACCTGTTTTCCACTGGACCGAAGCGCGCATCAAGGGGCATTTCGTACTTTGCTTTTTGGCCTTCCTCATGGAGCGCACCCTTGAATTTAAGCTTAAAGAGGCGGGTTTTCCCTCCTCCCCGGAACAGATTAGGGAAGCGCTTAATTCGTTAAATTTTGTTGAGGTTACCGTTCAAGAGAAAAAGTTCTTGATTAAAACTAAAGCTTTAAGCCTCGCGCACGATATCTGGAGGCTGCTTAGGCTGCGGCCGCCTAAAAATGTCACCCCGTCAGAAGAAATGTAACCTGACCACTGCTGCCAGGGCTGGCTGCCCTCGCTGTCGGTTCCCCAGTGCACTAGCGACAAGGGCCGAGACAAAAGTAGTGGCAAAATGTACATCACCAAAGCCCAAAAGCCTTATTTTAAAGGATTCCTAGCTGATGAACTGTCAAACTCAAGAAATGTCCACTGCGTTCATATTTGCAATTATACCAATAAACATAGCTGGCCCCTATACGCCTCATAACTATAGCCAAACTTTCTTTTTCTTCCTGCAGCAGCAGGTGGACATGATTGCCCATTAAACAGTAAGCATATATTTTATACCCACTGATGATTCGACCCCAAAAACTTAAC
>LSQX01138360.1_pt1 | contig 11722 bp, 10 predicted proteins | sample 654561 | NCBI WGS metagenome assembly LSQX01 (sample SAMN04489861, study PRJNA283612) | anaerobic digester metagenome | isolation source: 4 biogas reactors fed with cattle manure at either 37C or 55C with and... | place: Denmark: Kongens Lyngby | collected 2014 | reverse complement strand
AGGCGGCCAGTGTTAGGAACATGAGCCATGATTTCTTCACCATCTATTTCGACCCAAGCCTGAAATCGATTGGGTCGACTAATAAAAATTGCTTCTTGAGTTTTTTTATCAAATTTCATTATATCCTCTACTTTCCATTTTCTATTATACCATTATTATAAATGGTTGTTATTAGCCGGTCTGTTAGCCCTTTTAAGAACTATGATTATTTTTATATTAGAATAAAGTTGACAACTCACCTTCCTAAGTTTAAACTTTAAATGCGAATCATTTGCATTTAGAGGAGGAGTTTATGAAGAAAATAATAGTAAGTAGCCTAATGGCGGTTCTCATCATGGTTGGATGTAGTCCTGCAACGCTTACAACAAGCGGAAGTACTGGTAATCAGGATGGAAAAATACAGGTTATGACATCTTTTAACCCCATTGATCAACTGGTCAAAACCATTGGTGGTGACAAAGTGGAGACCACATTGTTTGTTAAACCAGGAACGGATGCCCACAGCTTTGAACCAACCGCCCGTGACATGACAACATTAAAAGAAGCTGACGTTTTATTTATCAACGGTTTGGACATGGAACCCTGGGCACAGGCTGGTGCTATTTCCGGATCCACCAAACTGATGATTTTAGCCGATGGTATAGACTTTATCATGTTGGACCAAACGGAAGATCATCATGATGATGATGGCCATGATCACTCCACAGGAGTTGACCCTCATATTTGGCTCGGTTTAAACGAACTAAAGGTAATGGCTAAAAATACAGCCACTGCTTTAACCCTGCTTTCTCCTGATGATGAAAGCTATTTTTTAGACAACTTGAATAAATTCAATGAGGAAGCTGACACTTTAGCCTCTGAATTTGAGCCAAAGTTTAAACCCTATGCCGGCCAAAGCTTTGTTACTGGCCATGAAGCCTTCGCCTATTTAACTCGTAGCATTGATCTTATTCAAATGGGTGTGGAAGGTCCTTTTGCTGAAGGAGAGCCAACACCTCAAAAAATCAAGGAATTAGTGGATCATGTTCGTGAACATAACATCTCAACAATATTTGTTGAAGAAACTGCGTCGCCAAAGGTCTCTGAAACACTAGCTAGAGAAACAGGCGCAGAACTGGTTACAATCCCCACCATGGAAACCCAAGGCGAAATTTTCCCGACAATCCGCGAGATTTACGAAAAGATTCTAAGTGCCCTTGAAAAAAATGTTTAAGTCCGATATTGAAGTCCTTCTGTGACCAGTTTATCAGTCTCAAACTTTCAGGTATTTTCTAAAATCGAGCTTTTACCTCAATAATTCCCATAAATAAAAAGATGCAGATCGCAAATGATCTGCATCCTTTTATTTATGGTGACCCCAAGGAGAATCGAACTCCTGATTCCAGCGTGAGAGGCTAGCGTCTTAACCGCTTGACCATGGGGCCATAGTTAACAAAACTTATAATACACCCACGAACCTTATTCGTCAATAGAAAATAATCTTGATTGCTCCCAATGGCCCAACCAATTTCTTAACTATTTTGTTTCTTTAAATTCTCAGAACATTTCTCAGAACATTTCTCAGAACTACTTGTTAAAGACTTGACCTCTAATAAAAATTTTATACTAAGCAACTTTATACTAAGTTTCGATACCTCTTTTTAAAAAAGTGAACCTTAAAGGTTCACTTTTTACTTAAATTTATAGGTGAGCAATTGCTTCGATTTCAACTCTTGCATCCTTAGGTAAATCTAATACTGCAAAGGCGGATCTTGCCGGCTCATTTTCAGTAAAGAACTCTGCATAGACTTTATTCATCGCTGCAAAATCAGCCATATCGCGAAGAAACACGGTAATCTTGACGCATTTCTCAAGGGATGACCCTACTTCTTCGAGAATGTTTTTTACATTGGTCAAACATGCTCTCGTACCGTCAGGAATATTATCTTGCATCACTCCGTCTAATATCGGTAACTGACCTGATACAAAAACCAAATCACCTACGATGTTGGCATGAGAGTATGGCCCTACTGCTGCTGGTACTGTGTCGACCAAAACTGCTTTTTTATTCATAATCATTTGCTCCTCTTTTAAATCTCTTTTCGACCTTCCATGGCCTTCGATAATGTAACTTCATCCGCATAATCTAAGTCTCCACCCACTGGCATTCCCGATGCAATTCGAGTCACTTTGATTTCCAAAGGATGCAATACTCGTGAAATATACATTGCTGTTGCTTCGCCTTCTATGGTGGGATTGGTTGCTACAATCACTTCTTTAACTTCTCGAGTCATTCGAGCTACCAATTCTTTTATGTTAATATCTTGAGGACCTCTCCCATGCATTGGGGATATATTGCCATGTAAAACATGGTATACCCCATTATAGTCTCTTATCTTTTCAATGCTCATAATATCCTTAGGCTGCTCCACGACACAGATTGTGTTGTGATCTCTCGTTGGATTAGAACACACTGCACAGGGATCTTTTTCAGTAAAGTTTCCACAAACGGTACAAAAACTCAAGGTCCCTCTAGCTTTAATTAGAGCCTCTGCAAATTGAGTCACCTCATCTTGAGGCAAGTTCAAAATATGAAGTGTTAAGCGCTGTGCCGTTTTATAGCCAATACCAGGTAACCTGGCAAACTCATCAATGAGTTTTTCAATGGCTGCTGGATAAAAATCCATGATTAAAATCCTGGAATGTTCATGCCTCCGGTCATTTCACTCATCAGACCAGCAGCTTCTTCTTCTGCTTGTTTGATTGCTCCGTTGACCGCTAAGACAATAAGATCCTCCAGCATTTCAATATCATCAGGATCCACCACGGATTCATCCAATGTCACTGAGAGTAACTCTTTTTTACCATTTAGGACTGCTTTAACCGCATTCCCACCAGCTGAACTTTCATAAGTTTTGCTTTCTAATTCTTTCTGCTTTTTTTCCATTTCTTTTTGGGCTTTTTGAACCTGCTTAAGTAGATTGTTCATGTTCCCGCCACCTGGGAAGCCGCCACCAAATTTAGCCATATCAAATTCCTCCGTTATCAGTAATCTCTTTAAATTATAGCATACCCGCTAAGGGATTATATCAATATCTGTCATATCGTTCTCTCGAATGATATCTTCTAAGGGGCGCTGAGAGCTATTTTCATGTTCTGAAGCCACCCTTAAATTCAAGTGAACCTTTTCACCTAGGATCATAGAAATAGTGTCTTCTAGGACTTTCCTAAACTCATTTTTTTCCAACCTCTTTTTATTGTGACTATAACTTTCTGGAAATTGTAATGTTATCACTCCATTTTTCACCTGAGTTACTTCACCTTCAAACAAAGAAGCTCGTATAACCATTTGCCGCTTAGCCCGCAATGCTTCATCCACTTCATTCCAAGCCCCTTTGACTGATGCAACGGTTAGTTTTGAATCTGGATTTTCACTAATTTCGGCTACTTTGGGATCTTGTTCTTTTTCCTCAATATGAACCGGTCTTTGTTGCGGTTCTTGTCGTCTTGGTCTTGCAGCTACCTGTTGTTGATTGGCTTCTTGCGCTACAATCCCTGCTTCTAGTCCTTCTTTTAACTTCGCTTCCATATGGTTGAGCCTAGAAACTAAAGAATCCAAGCCATAATCCATTTCAGAATTACAAATCTTAATCAAGGCGAGCTCAAGATAGATCCGTCCCTGGGAACTTCGCCTGCTTTGTTCTTCGGCCGTTTGTAAAATCCGGATAACTTTAATAATTTCTTGATCCCGAATCATTAACGCTTGATCTTTATAGCGTTCTAAGTCCTCTTCTGCTGCCTCTACTAATTCATCCGGATTGTTTCGAATAACTTTCGTGATTAGCATGTTCCTGAAATGCTCTAACAAGTCTTTGGTAATAAAATAGGGATCTTTTCCACTATCGGTCATGGTATCCAGGACAGTTAGAACCTTCTCAATGTCTTTTTTAAGAATCACATCGGTCAATTCAAACAGCTTGGCTTTGCCCATCAATCCCAACATACCAATCAAAATATTGTAATCAATATTACCGTCCCCCATGGACATACTTTGATCCAAAATGGACAAAGCATCGCGCATAGATCCTTCAGACACACGGGCTATAAGACCAAGACTTTTATTATCAGCATAAATGCCCCGCTCATCGACAATGTTTCGTAGACGGGCTTCTATGTCTGACGCTTTAATGCGCCGGAATTCAAACCGCTGGCAGCGGGATAAAATGGTAATGGGAAGCTTCTGGGGATCTGTCGTCGCCAAGATAAAAACAACATTTTCCGGAGGTTCTTCCAAGGTTTTTAAAAATGCATTCACGGCACCCATGGTTAACATGTGGGCCTCATCTAAAATATATACTTTATATCTACCTTCCTGAGGTGGATATTGAACTTCATCAATTAAATCGCGAATATCGTCCACTTTGTTATTGGTAGCAGCATCTTGCTCCATAACATCCAATGAAAGACCCGAGTCAATCCGCAGGCAGTTTTCACAAACGTTACAGGGTTCACCTTCCTCAAGGTCCAGACAATTTAATGCCTTGGCGAATATTTTTGCACAGGTAGTTTTACCGGTTCCCCGAGTACCTGAAAAAAGATAAGCATGGGCCACTCGCCCAGAAATTATTCCGTTTTTAAGCGTTGTCGTGATATGATCTTGCCCAATGACATCTGAAAACAGCTTGGGTCTTAACTCTCGATACAATGCAGTATATGCCAAAACGATCCCTCCTCTGAACTCGTCTAAACTCCCTTAAGCTCTCTAAACTTGTCTAAACTTCTTATTACATTATACAGTAACTTCTGTCATCTTTTGGAAAGTTCCCGGTAAAATAAAAAAAGTCACTATAAATAGTGACTTTTTTATAAGGAACACCGTGCACCCGACATCGACGAGTATTAACTCATCATCTCCCAGGGTTAGCTCAACCCGAGTTTACCACGGCACACATAACATTCCGATTTATCGCTGCTACCTTCCGGTCCTGACGAGGTTCACCGGCATATGTTGCGTGGGACCAAGATCTCAACACCACTTCCTGAGTTCAGCATAAATCATACTGCCTCCACCGGGAATTCAACCCTGCTGTAGCGATCGCAGGTTACAGGGCATCGCTAGTTCCCCGTCTAGCACGGTTATGGCGGAGAGAATGGGATTCGAACCCATGATAGAGTCTCCCCTATACACACTTTCCAGGCGTGCTCCTTCAGCCAGCTCGGACACCTCTCCACATTAACGTTGCTTTAGCGAACAACAATAAAATTATACCCGAGAACCATGACCTCTGTCAATGATAAAAGCTAATTCTTTTTACTTGGTCTGAAAAGCAATCTATTTTTTCAACAAACTCAAGCTTTTGATTTTGATTATCTAGGCTTCTTCTATCCATCTTCATTAGTATTATCAATCAAACTTGGGTCAATAAGCTTGAAATCTGTTGTAACATACTCTCGTACTTCGCCCTCTGGCGTAATTATTCTTTTTCCTTCATTGTTTTCTAAACGCCAAAGTTTGTAATCCAGCAAATCTTTAGCTAGCTGTTTCCAAACAAAGTTGATAATAAAAATATCATCCAACATCCCCACCACTGGAATAAAATCTGGAATGGCATCAATTGGAGAAATCAAATATAAAACAGCTCCAGCAATTGATAAAATTGTCCGTAGCGGAACCCTTCGATATGAACCAATTCGATAATCATTAAGCATCGCTAGCAGAAGTTTGATCTGGTCTGCAATATCTTTCAAAGGCCCACTTCCTTTACCTTCTAAGATTTCTCTTGCATCGGCCAACATTTTTTTAAATAATTCAGGATTCTTAATCACATCTTCTGATTTCTTCTTCATCTCATTGAAAAGTTTATAGGCTCTAACTTTATTAATACGGGCCATTCTCAACACCTTACCTTTTGCATGATTGAATTTCTCTTAAAGGAATTTGTTAATTTATAGAGTTGTCTCATCCTTTTCTTCAACAACTACAACAATACTCTCTATCTTTATCATATCTCATAAAAATGTCTACTTTATAAAATTTCCAATAAATCTTTTGATTTTTCTGTCCTGTTTTGTCTTAATTAGTTAAACTTCTAGTACAATGAAAGCAAACCCATCCCCAGATACCCTGAAAGCAGGATTTTTATGATTGAATTTATTAACACTATTTTAAAATATTTATCCAGTCTGCCCGAAAACCTAGATCAACTCTTCTCGCAAGCCGGAATCTGGCCCTATGCATTATTGTGGGTCAATTTGTTCTTAGAAACAGGAGGATTAATCTTTAATTTTCTACCTGGTAACTCGCTGGTTTTAGCAGCCTCAGCCTTCGCCGCTAATTCTGACCAAGTCAATATTGGGACATTGGTTCTCCTTTTTGTAACCAGTACTTTTTTAGGCGACTTCACCAGTTTCATGCTTGGCCGGTTTTTCGGGAAAAAATACCAAAAACAAACTCGAATCCGCTTCATCAATCAAGATCACTTCGAGACGGCTCATGAATATTTTGAAGCCAATGGAAAACGAACATTAATTGTTTCTCGCTTTATTCCAATTTTCCGGGGAATACTTCCCTTCGCTGCTGGCTTTAGCCAAACTAACCCGCAAGTTATTCTACCCTTCCTAGCATCCGGTGCTCTTCTTTGGAATATAGTATATATTTCTGTAGGTTACATCTTTGGAAACCTTCCTGCCGTTCAAGAAAACTTTAGTCTACTCATCGGTGCAGTTATTATCATTACCATGATTCCCACTTTTTTTATTGTCATTTATAATTTCCGGAAATTCAAAAAGTCGGTTCAAGAAAAAACCCTGGAGCGCAAACTTTTGGAAGCTAAGGACGAGGATACCCAGAAAACAGAAGCAAAAATAGAAGAAATAGAAAGCTCTGCCGAGCCCAGCAAGAATCCCACAGAAGATTTATAGAACATCAGTCTCTGTGTGTAATTTGTTAAGGAAGTGCAAAGCTTAAACAAAGTGTCCCATTGCTAAATAAGCAGTATGTTATAATTAAGTCTATGAATTTTTAGGAGGACCTTACATTGGATCCAGTTGCATTTAATATTTTCGGAATTGAAATCATGTGGTACGCCGTACTCATTATGAGTGGTGTTCTATTAGGACTACTTGTCACAAAAATAAACACAAATCGATCAGATTTAAACTTAAGCTACGACGATTTTCTTGATGCCTTTATCTACGCTTTCCCACTGGCTCTTATCGGTGCCAGATTATACTACGTCATCTTCGAGTGGTCCAACTATAAGGATAATCTTATGGAAATTTTCAATGTTCGTGGAGGTGGTCTAGCCATCCACGGTGGACTCATTGGTGCCTTGCTTGGTGTTATTATTTACAAGTTTGTTAAAAGGAAGCCTACCAATTATATGCTATCTTTAGCCGACGCGGCGGCTCCTGGACTTATTCTCGCTCAAGCCGTAGGACGTTGGGGTAATTTTATGAACCAAGAGGCCCACGGCGGCCCAGTCAGCCAATCATTCATAGAGCGGTTTCCGGCTTTTATTCAAAAAGGCATGTTGATAAACGGTCAGCACTATCATCCTACCTTTCTTTATGAATCCATTTGGAATATCTTAATTGGTCTGCTCTTAATCTTCTTGTTCTGGAAGAGGAAAAAACACCATGAAGGAACCATTTTAGCGTGGTATATGATTCTCTACTCTGCTGGTAGGTATTTTATTGAAAGCCTGCGAACCGACTCATTATATGTGGGTAATCTTAGAACAGCTCAGGTCATTTCCATCATCATGGCTGCCCTAGGAGCTTTATACCTAGTTTACAAGTACACCCGTAAGCCAAACAAATTAACCAATTAATCCACTTCCTGAAAAATTGATTGATTTAATTGACTCCTTTCTTTTTTAGGTTTACAATAACTGGTGTACTAGCTCCCATAGTTCAACGGATAGAACAGGCCCCTCCTAAGGGTCAGATACAGGTTCGATTCCTGTTGGGAGCACCAAAAAGACTCCGCTACGGATGCAATCCGTAGCGGAGTCTTTTTGGTTGTGTGAAAGGATTCCTCTGAAAGGCTTCCACCCTTAAGCATTAATCTTCAACGAGTATTTTACACCGTCAGCACATTTAAGAAAAGCAGAAAGGACTCTATTTGCATATATTGATGTAATTTCTAAGCATTCTTTAAATTCTAAACACCATACAAATCTGACATTTAATACGGCTTCTGATTTACTTTTTTCCTCAGACAGTAATTTAAAACTTATACCATTAGTTAATGCTATTTGTTAAACCCATCACCTATAATCAAGAACAGCATCATAGTGTTATAAATTATCATTTTAAACAAATACATTGCTAAGCAAGGTCAGTTTGTATTATTATTACTATAAATGAATTATACACCAATATACTGTCAATTCAATTTCAATCTACTAATAATCAAAGGAGTGTTTTTTATGAATGCTGAAAACAAAGCGAATCATTACAAAGGAAAAGATGTTTTCCTATTTATTCTTTATTCCGCCATTGGTATTTTTATGTTTTTTATCCCCATCAAAGTGAATGGTACTAGTAGTATTCCATTAGACCATATCGTTAGTTTCTTCAAGAAAATTCCAAACTATAACCTCTTCTATGGGCTTTTTATGGTTATTGCTGGGGTGATTTATTCTTTTTGGAATAAAAAGTGGATGAAATCTACCTCAGGTATCATTTTCTTTCTTCTCAAACTATTAGCTCTTGTTTTTGCTTTCTTTTTCGTTACAAAAACTGGACCAGCTGCCCTTCATGAACCAGGTATGTTACCTCTTATCTGGAATGCTATCCTCGTTTCTGTTGCCACCATCGTGCCTATTGGGTCTATTTTCTTAGGGTTCATCACAAATTTTGGCTTGATGGAGTTCATTGGTGTTTACATGGAAAAAATTATGCGACCTATTTGGAAAACGCCTGGACGATCCGCTGTGGATGCCGTGGCCTCCTTTGTTGGCAGCTACTCTCTGGCTCTCCTTATCACCAATCGGGTCTATGGCGAAAAGCGCTATACAACTCGTGAAGCATCTATTATTGCAACAGGTTTCTCCACTGTATCTGCCACCTTTATGATCATCGTAGCTAAAACTCTTGGAATCATGGATCAATGGTTATTATATTTTGCTTTAACTGCCGTAATCACATTCCTAGTTACAGCAATCACCGTACACATATATCCCTTATCCAAAAAACCAGATACCTACATCGATGGTTCCCCTGCAGTTATTGAAAAGCAACCCCCCGTTACGTTTAAAAGAGCTTCTGATGAAGCAATGACGGTTTTTGCAGCAACGCCGAACGTTGGCAAGGTTGTTGTGAACAACTTTATTGATGGATTTAAGATGGCATTAAATATTGCTCCATCCTTATTAGGCGTAGGTATGTTGGGACTAATCTTAGCAGCTTATACACCAATCTTCGATGTGATCGGTTATATCTTTTATCCCTTCACATTGCTAACAGCCGTACCAGAACCAATGTTAGCAGCGAGAGCTCTAGCGACCAGTATAGCCGAAATGCTTCTACCAGCAGCCTTCGTTATCGAGGCCCCTATCATCACTAGATTTTTAGTTGCTATCGTCAGTGTGTCTGAGATTCTTTTCTTCTCAGCTTCTATTCCTTGTATGATGGCTACAGACATACCTTTGACCATGAAAGATTACATCATTCTTTGGATTGAACGCGTTATTTTATCTATTTTAATTGCGGCTCCAATCCTTCATTTAATCTTTTAATTTTAGACTCAGTTTTAAATTTAAATTTATATCTTTAAGAGAGTTCTCTCATTACACGAGACTCTCTTTTTACGTGGCTTTCGAAGAATAATTAAATTATTGCTTCGATTTTCGTAACATGAAGACAGGGGCTCTACCCTTTTAAGGTATCTATTGGAATGATGGACTCAGTCCCTACCTACTTAATTGTAAATTTGCGCTAACCAGCCTACTCCCTGCCAAAATGCTTGGTGACACAGAGTGAAAAGGAACATTGCAAAAAGTATTCTTAAAACAAACGGAATTTTAATGCTCATAAATCTGCCCAAGGAAATCCTTTCACTTTAAGGATTCCTTTACTCTCCCCTTTCATTGTTTGATTGTTTCTATAAATAGTATATCTAATTGAAAGGACAAAAATCGAACATACCTTCTATCATTTCTAAAATCGGCCATCTATTTAAAATCGTCTTTCACGATTTTTTATCGAAAATTAGGATTATATGTCTAGCCGGGATCCAAGCGCAGAAAAAAAGCCAGATTCCACTTGAAACCTGACTTTTATTCATTAAATTGAATTTAATTATTTTATTCACAGTTTGTATTAGATCCCGATTGTCAATTTAAGCTAGAAAGAAATCCATTTAACCTTTATGGTACTAAGGCAAACTTATATCCTTTCGCTCTCATTTCATCAATGAAAATAGGCAAAAATTCAGTATTTGTTTTGAATGGATGAAGTAAAACTACATCCCCTGAGTCAAGATACTTGTAGAGCTTTTCACGGGCAGTTTCAATGCTTGGTTGATTGTTTTCATCATAATCCGCATAAGCGGCACCCCAGAAAATATTATCATATCCCATATCCTTTAAAACACTCATCCCTCGTTTACTAAACACACCTTCAGGTGCTCGGTATAAATGACTAGTTTTTCCAGTAGCATCTTTATAAGCCTTTTCCCATTTTTTAGTGTTATCAATTAAATCCTGTACATCTGTTTGCGTTAATTTAACCATATTTATGTGCTTTGTTGAGTGATTACCAACCTTATGACCCTCAGCCAACATTCTTTTTACTCTTGCTTCATTACTAGTTATATATTCAGTTGTTACAAAAAAAGTAACTTTTACACCTTTCTCTTTTAATGTATCGAGAATACGATCCGTATATCCAGGTTCGTAGCCTAAATCCATGGTCAAATAAATATTCCCTGTTTGAAACTTCCAATAACCTCTGTAATCATTAACCCAACTCGTTGGATAACCGTAGCTCCACTCGTTCCGCTCATTGGAGACATCCATATATTTTCCACTGTCAGATACAGGTTTTGTGCTTGGTTTAGTCTCTGCTGGTTTTGTCGCTTCCGGTTTCGTTGCTGGCTTTGTGGCTGGCTTCGTCGCTGGCTTTGTGGCTGGCTTTGTGGCTGGCTTCGTCGCTGGCTTTGTGGCTGGCTTCGTGGCTGGCTTCGTCGCTGGCTTTGTTTCAGGCTTTGTTTCAGGCTTTGTTTCAGGACTCGTTGCCGGCTCCGTAACCGGCTGTGTAACCCCTTGGGTGTTTGGTTGACTCTCTGCCTGAGTTGCCGTCTCAGTAGCTGTCTGTGTCTCTGTTAGGGTCAATGTCTGAGTTGTGCCTTCTCCCATAGTTGCTTGGGATGAAGTCATCTCATTTGTTCCTTCTGGTCGCTTGACTTGAAGGCCATTGGTACAACTTGATAATATCAAGAGCCCTAAACTTAAAGAAATAACACTGGTAACTCTATGCTTGTTGTTTTTCATTTTAAACCCATCCTTTCAGTAGATACTACTATACCAAACTTTTTCAAATAATTTGTTACAGTTTGACAAATTTCTGGAATTGTTTGCCCATGTCAAGCTAACCAAATCGAGTAGGAGACTAGCCATTAACTGACTAGTCGACCTCTCACACCACCGTGCGTACCGTTCGGTACACGGCGGTTCTCTAGTTTTCACATATTTTCAGATAGTAGTCAGCCATGGACATATAGCAAAGGCTGACTATT
>LSQX01338454.1_pt1 | contig 11723 bp, 9 predicted proteins | sample 654561 | NCBI WGS metagenome assembly LSQX01 (sample SAMN04489861, study PRJNA283612) | anaerobic digester metagenome | isolation source: 4 biogas reactors fed with cattle manure at either 37C or 55C with and... | place: Denmark: Kongens Lyngby | collected 2014 | reverse complement strand
GTGGGGACACTCGCCCTCCAGCCCACGATTCGTCTCGCGGAGCGCCGGGAGGGCCGCGCGTCTGCTCGTCCGGGCGGCGTGACCGCCGCCGCTTCTGAACGCCGGACGCTGAAGAAAGCGGCGTCGCGCGGGATACCGCTTGCCGCCGCACTCCAAGTTTTGCGTCCAGATTTTGGAGTGTGGTGCCGCGCCCCGCGCACTCCAGATTGCTGCGGGGACTGTGGGCACTGCCGGTACTGCGGGCGTGGGCGGCGCATGCGCCGCTGCGGGCAAGTGACACTTGCCCCTCCCGGTGCTCCGCAATGAACCCTGAAACTATCCTTTTGCAAGACATGCTGTTGCGGGCGAGGACGCCCGTGCTCACTCCCACTCGATGGTGGCAGGCGGCTTGCTGGTGATGTCGTACACCACGCGGTTGACCTGCGGCACGTTGGTCGTGATCTGCTCCGAGATTTTCTCAAGGATGTCCATCGGAATCTTGACGAACCGTGCGGTCATGAAGTCGGTGGTTTGCACCGCGCGCAGTGCCGCCGTGTAGGCGTAGGTGCGCGCACCGTCGGTGACGCCGACCGAGCGGTTGCCGGTCAGCGCTGCGAAGTACTGGCTGGCTTGCTTCTCAAGTCCGTTGTCGACGATCGCCTGACGGAAGATCGCGTCGACCTCACGCAGGATGTCGAGCTTCTCCTTGGTTAGTTCGCCGATACAGCGCACAGCCAGACCAGGGCCGGGGAACGGTTGGCGCATGGCGATTGAAGCGGGGATGCCCAGCGCCAGCGCGACTTGGCGGACTTCGTCTTTGAACAGGTATTTGATCGGCTCCAGCAGTCCTTTGAAGTCGATGTTTTTGGGTAGCCCACCGACGTTATGGTGCGCTTTGACCGACTTGCCGCCTTCGCCGCCGCTCTCGATGATGTCGGGATAGATCGTGCCTTGTACCAGAAAATCGGGTGCACCTGCGGCACGTGCCTCCTCCTCGAACACGCGGATGAACTCCTCGCCGATGATCATGCGTTTGCGTTCCGGATCGGTGATACCGGCCAGCTTGTTCAGGAACCGGCGCTCGGCGTTGACGTGGCGCAGCGCGATACCGAAGCCATCGCGGAAAACCCGGGCGACCTCCTCGGGTTCATCCTTACGCATCAGGCCGTGGTCGACAAAGACACAGGTGAGTTGATCGCCGATTGCACGGTGGACCAACACCGCGCAGACCGAGGAATCGACGCCGCCCGACATCGCCAGCAGCACCTTGCGGTCGCCGACCGTCTCGCGGATATCGGCGATAGCATCCGCGATAAAAGCCTCGATCGTCCAATCCTGCCGCAGGCCGCACTGCTTGAGCAGGAAGGGTTCGATGGTTGCCGTGTCGCACGGCAGGTCATTGAGATCGAGCACCGGCACACCGAACGCGGCGGGGTCGGCGGTGGGGGTGCGTCCCAGCGTGGCTTCGCCGCAGGTCGCGCCGCGTTGCAGGATGATCGCCTTGGGCTTCAGCGCGGCGATTCGCTCGGCCGGTGCCGTGTAGGGCAACACCTCGCAATACACCTTGAGCGAACGAACAATTTTAGCGGCGGCCTGACTGTTAATGGCGCCAAAATCCAGAATCACGACCGTGTCATGCGTTGTTTTCATCTCTCCTCCAAAAGCATGCCCGGCACAAAGGCTCCGCCGGGATGAATCGCCTTCCAGTGTAACAGGGGGACAAAGGCCACGACAAGGCGATAAGCGGTTGGCTTTGCTTCACGTTTAGTCCTCAACCCCGGCTTCCTCGCGAGGGATGCGGGCAGTCTTGTATTTTGCGCGGGTCAGGCTGTCTTGCGCCGTCAGGCTGAGGGGATCCGTGAAGTCGGCCTTGTCAATTTTGTCCATGCCCGGCAAGGGTCCCGAGGAGGAGGAGGTGCGGCGAGAGAATGAGAAAAAGCGGATCACGGAGATCAAGAACAGACATCCGGTCAACACTGCCAGTCCGATCCCGATTTTTTTCAGTCGTTGCTGCTGTTCTTCTTTGGCAACCAGTTCATCCAGCACCGCTTGCAGTTCCAAGGCAGGAGCAACGTTCGGGTGTGCGGCAAGGTATGTGCGCAACTCCCGGATGGCGCGGGGTCTGTCTGGGCCTTGGGCAAGTACTTTCAATGCGGCTACTTCGCGTTCGATGCGCCGACGCTCCTCTTGCTCCTGCGCGGCACGGAGACGGACCTCGCGTTTTGCGAGTGCATCGTCGAGCAGGGCGATTGCGGGCGCGAGATCCGTCCGGTGGGGGTAGCTGTTGGTGAGGGCCTGCAACAACTCGATTTGCTTGTCATCGTGCGATGTCTTTGTGGCCTCCCGAAACTTTTCGGCGTATTCGGCGTTTTCCCGGCATTGCGCGACGATCTCGCCCAGACGTTTTTGGTACGTTTGGGCGACAAGTGGGCTCAGTTGAAATTGGGAGCCGCGTCCGAAGCACTGAGGACAGACCGCCTTTTCGCGCCGTCCCGTTCCGTTGCAGGCATCGCACGGGACGGAGTAGTGCTCGGCGGTAAGGGGAATGAGTTGGGCATCATCGGGGTAGGCCGCCCGATGCGCTTGTTGCGCCCGGACAAAGTTGTTCGTGTTGCCCTGCAAGAGCAAGGCCATGGCGTAAGCCGCCATAGCGCGACTGCGCAAAGCGGGCGGGTTGTCGCTGTTGCGCACATACTCAGAGAGAATGTGAAGATTCGGTACGCTCAACGGTGTTTGCAGCAGGGCTTCACTGGCGGCCCGCAAACGCGCTTCTTCTGGCACCTTTGCAACAAGAAGGAGCGGCAAGAACGTCGCCAGTGCCGCCAGTCTGAACATGATACGGGGATGATTATTCATAGCGTTGCTCGACTTTTTTAATCACGTCCTCGAAAGAAGGCTGACGCTTGGACTCGGATGGCAAGGCGACCAAGTGCGCGAAAAGCTGTCGCGCTTCGTCCTCGCGTCTGTTTCGGTGTAGGTCATAGATGGCATGCGAGAGAAAACGCCGGGTCACCATCTTCATGGTTGCCGAAGGGTGGTTGCGGTAGGTGTCCATGAGAAATTCGGCGGTCGGCAGGGCGAGATCCAGATTGGGGGCTGTTTTCCACTGCTGGGCTTCGATGTCGCCGGCCAGGCGGCCGTTGGCGACGCTGAGGATCAGGGGCTGGTAAACGGCGCGCCGGGACATCAGGCGTTCGTGGCCGGTGGCGAACTCAAGCCCTTGCGCGGCCCAATAGATCGCATGAGAGTTTGCCAGCCGCCAGTCCAGTGGCCCGAAGCGCTGTTCCAAAGCGACCATCCGGTCGGCATCCAGACGCAGCGCGGATAATCGCTCACGGTTTTCGGGGGTGACGTGAACCGTGCCGTTGGTGTTGACGCAGGGCGCGAGTTGACGCGCGAGAGCCGTCTTGTACGTGAGGTGCGCGCTGTCTAGCACATCTCCCACTTTGTTCTGATAAAACCAGGCCAGTTCGCGATAGAGGCGTGCATCGCGCGGATTGAAACGCAAGCCTTCATCCCGCAGCAGCGCGATCCCGTTCAAAACCCAACGCAGGCGGTCTTCAGGCCGTCCCATCATCACGCTGACGTTGTAGGCGAGATTCCATGCGTTGTAGACCCAGGCTTCTGAGGCGTGCGGGTCGAGCATCGTCAGCCAGTCGGCAAGTTGCACGAGTTCGAAATAGCGCCCCGCCTCTTGCAGCCGGTTGGCGCGAAACCAGAGCACTTCAGAGACCACGCCGCGAAAGCCGCCCAGACCGACCATCACGAAGGTGATCGCAGGCGGCACATCTGAGGTCGCCCCCGTATAGGACTCCGGCAACCGCTCGCGCCGCACCTCTGCCAAACGGCGGCTCTGCCAGGCCGCGAGCACGACGAGTCCGACCAGCAGGGCCAGCCACAGGATGGAAATTGATCGTTTCATGATCTGAATACGCCCCGATTATGGTGAAAAGTAGCAAAGGCGTCAATTCACAAGCGAACAGGATTGCAAAAGACGTCAGAATCGGGTATACAATAGCGGGAAAGCGAAGGAATCAGGAGGTTATCAATGCACGTAAATGCCAATATTGCCGCTTTCATGGAACAGTTCCCGTTCGAAGGGTTGACCTTTGATGATGTCACACTGGTCACTCGGTATGCCGACTTTCTCCCTGACCAGACCACGATCTCCTCGCGGCTGACCAGCCGCATCACTCTCAACATCCCGTTTGTCAGTGCCGCGATGGACACCGTGACTGAGGCCCGTATGGCGATCGCCATGGCCATGCTGGGCGGTATCGGCGTGATCCACAAGAACCTGCCGCCCGAACTTCAGGCCCAGCATGTGCGCCGTGTCAAGCACCACCTCAACGGTCTGATCATGCGGCCGGTCGCTTTCTACAACACCGACTCTCTGGCCTACGTCCAGCAATATCGCCAAGAGCACCATCTTTCGTTTAGCGGTTTTCCGATCCTCGACGATCAGGATCGTCTCGCGGGCATCGTGACTTCCAGCGATCTCCGCTTCGCTAAAAAGAGTGCGACAAGCGTTTCCGAGGTCATGACCACGGACGTGATCACAGCCGCGCCCGACACCACGCTGGAACAGGCTTACACCATCATGATGGAGAACAAGATCGGCAAGCTGCCCCTTGTGGACAAAAACGGGCGGTTGGTCGGCCTCTATTCCTTCACCGACGTATTGGAGTTGGTTGAGAACGCTCAACCGCTTTATACCCGCGATTCGCGCTACCGCCTGCGCGTGGCTGCCGCCGTCAGTGCCAACGACCATGAACGCATGGAGATGCTGGCGGACGAGGAGGTCGATGTGGTGGTGGTTGACAGTGCCCACGGTCACAGCAAGGGCATCCTCGACATGGTGAGCTGGATCGTCAAACACTATCCCGACATTGATGTGATCGGCGGCAACATCGCTACCGCCGAAGGTGCCGAGGCTTTGCAAAAGGCCGGTGCTCACGCTGTCAAAGTCGGTATCGGCCCCGGCTCGATCTGCACCACACGCGTCGTGTGCGGTGTCGGCATCCCACAGCTCACCGCTGTCTACAATGCGGCGCGGGCGCTCGGCGGCTCCATTCCGATCATTGCCGACGGCGGCATCCGTCATTCTGGCGATGTGCCCAAGGCGCTGGTCGCTGGCGCGGACACTGTGATGCTCGGTTCGCTGCTGGCTGGTACTGAAGAGAGCCCAGGCGAGAAGATCATCCACGAAGGGCGTCACTACGTGGTCTATCGCGGCATGGGCAGCCTCGCCGCCATGAAAGAGGGCAAAGGCAGCCGCCAGCGCTACGATCAGGACAACGTCAAAGAGGACGATCTCGTGCCACAGGGCATTGAGGGCATCGTGCCGTTGGCCGGCACGGTCAAGAAGATCATGACCCAGTTCTGCGGTGGTCTGCGGTCGTCGCTCGGTTACTGCGGTGCCCGCACGATTGAAGATCTGAAGCGCGACGGTCTCTTCTGCCGTATCACCGGTGCGGGCGTGCGCGAGGCCCATCCGCACGACGTCAAGATCATTAGGGAAGCGCCCAACTACCGTTCGTAAGGCGCTGCGCAAAACATCTCTGTTACTCACACGAAGGCACTTGCTTTCGTGTGGGTCCCGATCACGGCATCCCGCGCGTCACGGTTTTAGGAAGCGGTCAAAAAAATCGCAGGCGGCATCGACCGCAATCTCGTGTCCGCCGTCAAACCAGTGAATCGCCGTGCGGTCGGACAAGCCGAGTCTCGTATACAGGCGTCGTACACGCGCATATTCGTAGCCGACAAACTCGTCCCAGGCCACACCGTCCGTGTGGCCGCGTTGCGCCATGAACGGACGCGGTATCAGCAGACCGGCAAGGTCGGCGTAGTTGAAGGTGTTGCCGAGATCAAACTCGAACATCTCGTACTCATCCACCAGCGCGAAGCTGAAGGGATAGCGGGTCGAGGCCATCTTGATGATGCCCTCATTAAAGTCGCCTGTCGCCACCACCAGACAGAAGCGCGGCATCACCGGCGGCACGCGCACCGCTGTCTTGCCGCCGTAGGATTGGCCGATGAACGCAATGCGCGCGCCGTCCACAAAGGGCAAGGTGTCCAGCCAGTCGAACATCTGCTCATACTGGAGATGGATGTATGAGTAGAGGGTCCATTGCAGCGGATTCGCCTTACGGACGAGCTGACGGTAGCGGTCTTCAAACACATACGGATTTTGCGGCGAAAACACGAGGTAGCCCCGTTCCGCAAGGCGTGGCGCGATCTCGTGGTACGTTTTACGACCGCCGTTCTGCAATGACATGAGCGTGCGCGGTGTGCCGCCGCGTCCGTGTTGCGCGACGATCAACGGGCGTCGCTCGCCCGCTTGAATGTTGTTTGGAACCAACAGAAACCCGTAAAGTATGAAATCAGGCAGCACATCCAGCACCACCTCGTAACAGGTATACGCAGCGGTCTTCTCGATCACGCGCGTGCGCGGATTCAACGCTGTTGTCCGTGCACTGTCAATGCGGCCCATCACGCGCTCCAGATAATACGTGCGGTACGCTGCGGCGGAACGGTCAAACGCTGCGGGCGAAGAGAGATCAAGGTCGGCGAGAAACGCATGGCGCACCGCCGGCGAAACCGCTATCAGATGCTGCGAAAACGCATTCATCCCCTTGACCAGCCGCGCTTCCCGTGCCGCACACGCCGCCGCATCGACCGTCGCACCGTGCCACTTGCCGCCCGCCAAGGACGCAGCGGAATCGTGGCTGTCGGCGGCCTCGCGTTCCGTCACCCGCACGAGCCAGCCGCCGCCGTCGGACGGCACCAACTCGCGGGCGCGCGCCACCTCGCGGTCGACGGCATCCGCTGTCGGCGAGACCAACTCGCCCGGAGCGCCGCCTTCGCCCTGCTTCAACTCACGTGTGATCGTCTCTTCCGGTCCCGGTGTGGACAGGACGGTGAGCCGCCGCGGCGCGATCAGCGCGGCCATCTCTGCATCGCCGAAGTGACGTAGCAGACCAAAAACGTTGCGGTCGATCGGTTCGCGCCACAAGGCCTCACGCGGGCCGAAGTAGCCGGCCACCACGGTATGATCGATCCGCATGTCCAGCGCTCCCGCATACAGCGCCAGCATGCCGCCGTCGCCCCATCCCTCGACTTGGACCGATGCCGACGGGGTTTGGGCGCGGAACCAATCGATCAGCGCCAACACCTCCTGTACCTCATAGCCGATCACATGCCGTCCCATCACATAGGCCGGGCGATAGACAAATTCGCGGGCGGTCATGACTCTGCCGCCGCGCGTGGCCGCGCCCGGTTTGCGGGAAAGATCGGGCAGTTCGCTCAGGTATTTGGATTTTTTTCGACTGATCACAGCGGGCACAACCATTCGGCAATTCGACGGCGGGAAGCGAAAGCCCAGACGCGACGCTGCAGCGGCACCATTCGTGAGCCCCAGTACCTGTTCAGGTGTGATGCCCGCATGCGGCAGATGCACGATGTTGGTGATGATGGCCGACGACTGTGTCGGTTCGAGCAACAGGCCCTCGGCTGCAAAATCACCGATCACCGGCCAGCGGATGCGCAACAGCGTATGCGTCTCGGTATGTCCCACGACCGCGTCATGCGAAAGTGTGCCGAGCGTTTCGGGCGCATCGAAGGGCACGCGCGCATCACGTACGCCGAGCATGCGGCCCAGTTCGGTCCTGTTCGTGACCAGCCACGCGGCGGCAGCCGGACCGCCCTCGGACAAACGACGACGCCATTGCGTTGATCTCTCGGCCGCGATGCGTTCCGTCTCGCGCAACGTGAAACGGTCGAGCCCGCTCAGATAGGCATCGGAAAGGTCATTCGTTCCGGTCAGCGGTTGGGTTCCTGCTAGCGGTTCTGCCATCGCCCAAGCCGCGCCCAAACAAACCAGAAGCGCACACACTCTTTTCATCCCGCCCCCTCTGTTCAGCCGTTCTAACGTTCCAGTGCGATCCCGCGCCGAATATAGGTCGGCACATCGAGATCCTGTCCCTCATGCAATGTGGGTTCCACGTCGCGGAACTTGCCGCGTCCGGTTGCGCCGAAGGAGAGCTTGCTGCCTTTCATGCGACTACGCCGGCTTCCCGGCTGGATGGGGAAGGTGTCGGCCACCGGCGGTTCCGCAGCGCTAGGCGGCACGGCATCCGTGGCCGCCGGAACAGGCTGGCCGACTGCGGCACTCCAGCTTTCAAACGAGAGGGCGACCAGTTCGATGCGCCCTTCATACCGCGCATCGAGCACTGTGCCCATTTCAAACAAACAACCTTTTTTAGCATGGCGGCGTAACGCATCCATGACCTCGCCGATTTCAGCCAGCCGCAAATCGGGACCAGCTAGAATGCCCAGCATCACAGCGCTTGCCTTGGTCAACGAGTCACCTTTGCGCAGCAGATGGCAGCTCTTGAGCGCCTCGACCGCATGACGCGCACGATCCGCTCCAGAGGCTGACGCAAAACCCAGGCGCGCATTGCCACCTGTCAGCACCATGGTATGCAGTCTTTCGGGATCAAGTTGGATGAAGCCTGGCTTGGTCAACAGCCGCCACAGCAGCGTCACGCCTGCAGAAATCAAATTTTCCGCAACCTGAATCGCATCGGCCAGCATTTCTTCGTGCGCGTCGCTGAACAGATCATCCAGCGGGATTACGATCAGCGAATCCGCCGTCTCCTCAATCATCGGCAGCACACGGGAAGCCAACTTTGCGCGGGCATCACCCTCAAAGGTGAATGGCCGCGTGGCAAAGCAGACGGTGGCCAAGCCCATATCGTGCAAGGCTTTGATAATCTCAGGCGTGGCACCACCGCCCGTGCCGCCGCCCAAACTTGCGAGGATCACCACCGTTCTCACATCCTGCATTTGGGCGCACAGTGTTTCAAGATCATCTTGTGCGGCCAGACGCCCGAGAATCGCGTCGCCGCCTGTGCCGTGGCCGGAGAGCCGCGAGCCGCCAAGCAGCACAGTCGGTATGCCGGCACCAGCCGCAGTGCGTAACGGCTGCGCGTCCGTATCGACACACAGTACACGCAGACCCTCACCGTAGGCGGCGCGGACCGACGCGGCAAGACGGCAACCGCCGCCCCCCACGCCGAGCAAAAGCAATCCTGTATGTTGTTGCTCCTGATTCATCGCCTGAACAACCCCCTAAAGATGTTTTTGACCGGTGCCAGCACACCACGGTCTTCATAGGTCATGTGTCCGTACAAGGCCAGACCGGCCGCTGTGCACAGCGCGGCGGGCTGATCCTCCTGCTCCAAACCGTCGACATTCACCGGCACACCGATGCGGCACGGTGCGCCGAAAACGCGCTGGGCCAACTCGGTGACTCTGCGCAGATAAGCGCCGCCGCCCGTCAGCACCACACCGCCGCCGACATGCGGCAACACACCGGCCTCGTGCAGTCGCGCACGTACCACGCGCAATGTCTCATCCATGCGCGCATTGATCACCGTGTGCAGTGCCTTGCAACTCAGCGTGCGCTCCTCAAAACCTACGGCAGTCTTCAGCGTGATCCGCTCCGTTCCACTCTCCGCATCAATCAGCGCGGAACCTTCGGTACGTTTCAACTCCTCGGCACTGTTCTGCGGAATGTTAAATGCCAAGGCGATGTCATTGGTGACGTGATCGCCGCCGACCGCCACACTGCCGAGCGCCACAACCACATCGTTGCTGTAGGCGACGTAGTTTGTGGTGCCGCCGCCCAGATCGATCAATACCACGCCGTTGCGTTTTTGCTCCACCGTCAGTGCCGCCAAAGCCGCGCACACTCCTGAAAAAGCCACATCGACCACTTCCAGACCCGCGCTTTTCGCCACATTGACTGCGTTCTCGATCCGGCTCTTTACGCCGTGTACCGCCATGACGTTCAGTGAGAGCATTTTGCAGCGCATGCCCTCCGGCTTGACGATTCCGGGCTGATCGTCCACCGTGAACGTTTGGGTGATCGTGTGCAGCACTTGCCGATCAGGATCGAGATGCACTTCCTTGGCGTTTTCAATCACCTCTTCGATGTGGTCACGCGAAACCACGTAATCGCTCGAGCGGATTGTCAACATCCCCGGATTGACAGTAGTCATGATATGGCCGCCGGACAACGCCAGCAACACCTGCCAAATACTCACGTCCGATTGCTTCTCGGCTTGCTTCACCGCCGTTTCAACACCCGTGCGCGCCTGCGTCACATCGAATATCTGGCCTTTTCGCACACCGGTCGTGGGATAGGACCCCGTGCCGGTGATCTTGACGCGACCATTCTCAGACTCGCCCACGCACACCACGGTGCGCGACGTGCCGATCTCTAACGCCGCTATTGGAGGAATCGCCATATGCCCTTGCCTCTTCCTTTCATTGAACCCCCACTGGCATCGCGAAGACACGATCGGGCAGCGTCGCGTCCCACATCATCCTCGGTTTGCCGATCTCACTTTCCATGGCCTTCGCCAAATTGTCAAAATGCCGCTGCATTAGCACGTCGGGTTCTTTCAGGTCATTCGCCATCCCGCGCCATGCAAACTTCGCCTGACGGTAATCAGAGAAGGTCAGTAACAGATAGTCTTCTTTGGACGCATCCACCGCCAGTAACCGCATCGAACATTCGGGCCGCAGCGTACTATGGATCAAGCGCACCGCAGCCAACTCGTTGCCGTGCAGGCGTTCGCCGGGCTTGATCTGCGAAAACTCTGTGCCCTTGATGAGCGGCAGTCCCCCCGTACCCGCGTAACGGATGAACACCACGCCTTCTTTATCGACTACGCGGCCGTGTGACCCCACACGCGCGATCGGCTCGCGCTCTACGATCGTGATTGCCAGTTTGTCCGGCATGCGCCGCACGATGGAAATCTCGCGGATGTTCGGTGCCTGCTCCAACAGTTCGCGCCGCTTCTCCTCAATCGGGATCGAGAAGAGGTTGACTCCCTCGCGCAGTCCGAGTTTTTCGCAAATCAGGTCGGGCGTCAGCGTCCGCCCGGTCACGATCACCACCGAACTGCGCAGGTCGCGCAACACGAACAGCGACTGCCCCTTGAAATAGTAGGCGATGAACAGCTTCCACACCCCCCACACGCCGAGCAGCAACACGACGACACAGGCCATAAGCGCGGCCGTAAGTTTCACGCTGGCTGGCAGATCCGTCACGACGCCAGTCACACGCCGACCGCTTTTCATGAGCCGGTTGCCCCGTTTTTTACCCTTGCTCCCTATGGACAGTTTCCACTTCATTGCTGATCCCGGCCTTCCATCATCCGCAGGCCGCGCTTTCCACTAACCGCGCGCACAACGCACTGAATGAAATCCCCGCTTGGGCCGCCGCCTTAGGCAACAGGCTTGTCGACGTGAACCCTGGCACCGTATTGATTTCCAGCACGTACGGCTTCCCGTCAGGCGTTACCCGGAAGTCCACGCGGCTCACGCCACGACATCCCACCGCTTTAAACGCCACCAGCGCCAGCACTTGACACGACGCCACCAGCGGCCGGTCCTCTTCCGCTTGCGGAAATGCGTAACGCGTCACACCTGCTGTGTACTTCTCCTGAAAGCCATACCAATCATGCGGCGTCTGAATCTCAACCACCGGCAACGCCTCGCCATCAAGCACGCCCACCGTCCACTCGCGGCCCGGTATGTAGGTCTCCACCAGCACCTCGCCCTGCGCGTCAACCTCACGCGCCGCCGCCAACGCGGCCGGCCACTCGTCCGCAACGTTCACCTTGGTGATGCCGACGCTCGATCCGTCGCGCGGCGGTTTTACCACCACCGGC
>LSQX01364615.1_pt1 | contig 11724 bp, 10 predicted proteins | sample 654561 | NCBI WGS metagenome assembly LSQX01 (sample SAMN04489861, study PRJNA283612) | anaerobic digester metagenome | isolation source: 4 biogas reactors fed with cattle manure at either 37C or 55C with and... | place: Denmark: Kongens Lyngby | collected 2014 | reverse complement strand
TGAAGATCTCCACCACCTCGTTGGCACGCTCACCGCAAGCCGCGATGATCACGATATCGGCTTCTGCCTGCTTGGAGATGGCATGTTGCAATACCGTCTTGCCGGTACCGAACGCCCCCGGAATAAATCCTGTTCCTCCTTCCACGATGGGGTTGAGGGTATCGATGGAGCGAACCCCCGTTTCCAACAGCTTGAAGGGACGTGGTTTCTCCTTGTAGGCGGTTAGTGGCACCTTTACCGGCCAGCGCTGGATCATATTCAGCCCGGTTTCCTCTCCGTTGCTATCCTCCACCACGGCGATGGTTTTATAGATATTGTAATCGCCCTCTTCGATGATGCTTTTTAACCTATATTCTCCCTTCATGGTGAAAGGCAGCATGATCTTGTGGGGTTGAAAGTTCTCATCTACCTCTCCCAGCCACGATCCGGCGGTCACTGTGTCACCCGGTTGGGCAATCGGCTTGAAATGCCATAACTTCTCCTCATCGAGTGGGAAGGTGTAATCACCCCGTTTCAGAAAGATGCCCTCCATCTTGTCGAGGTCGTTCTCTAACCCGTCGAGGTTACGTTGCAGCAGTCCCGGTCCCAATACCACTTCGAGCATGTGCCCCTGGAACTCCACCTCTGTGCCGACGGTCAATCCGCGGGTGCTTTCGAATACCTGTACATAGACGTTGTTGCCGATCACCTTGATCACCTCCGACATCAGACGGGTGCCGTCGAGATTGATATAGGCGATCTCATTTTGGGTTACCGCTCCGTCTACCTCCACAATAACGAGATTGGAAATAATCCCTTTCACTGTTCCTTTTGTTCGCATATATGATTTAATTTCATTTAGTCGTTTTGAATCGCCTTCGCTCCTCAATTTTCAATTTTCACAACGGCAAAATCCAAAAAAAGTTTGCTTTCTGCTCATCTTGTTTCACGAAAACGTTGTTTCTCCTTTTATACATCTTCCGGTTTCTGGATTTCGTTTTTCAGTTGGGTGATCAGTTCCCGGAAAACGCGCTCTCCCTCTTCGGCGTTGAGTCCTACCCACCGCTCCAATATCCTGAGTTTGCAGAGATAGGCGAAGATATATTCGATATTGAAATAGTCGAACAGGGTATTGTTTTCGAGCCACTCCCACCGGAATTTGTCGATCTTTCGCTCCCGCTCGTAGATGTCGGTTTCTTCGGCAATACGCAGGAGATCATCCCAATAATCGAGTTCACGGCTGATTCCGAAATCACGTGTATTGGCATTTTCCCTGATCAGATTGGCGATCTCGTTGCTGCCGACTATCACCTGGCCGACATCCATCCCATATTTCCTTGCGAAGAGGGCGGAGAAGATATTGCCGATATTGAGGTTCATCTCGAACCAGCCGGCGATCAGGCTGTTCCTTACCCCCATCCCGTAGTCCGCATAGAGGGAGCTGATAAGATCCTCCAACGTTTTCAGCTGCCCGGGAATTGTTTCATCGAGTGATGCCCTGACTGCCTTTTCGAAATAGGGTGGTACCTGTCTGTGCTCAATGGTGTCTCCCTCCTTCACCTGCCGGATCACCTCCTCTATCTCGGCATGCGAGAGTATGCCCCGGCTCCCCATTTCGCTCTCTCTCTTCTCCAACAGCCGGAATAGGTTGTCGTTGTCGTAAGAGAGAAAATAGGTTTCTAAGAGTTGCTGATCTTCCGGTGCAATGGCTTCGTTGAGCATCTCCCTGAACTCCTCTACGGAGAAGGGGAGTTTCATGCTGTCGAAAGAGAAATCGGGTAACCCGGATATAAAATAGTAATATTGATTCTTGAAAATCATAGGCAAAACCAATCCCGAAGATGAGACCGGTGAGAATTATCAGTTTCTAAAAAAGAAGTTGTTGGATTTGGGGGCGTAAAAACTCTTTGAAGTAGTTGACAAATTCCTCTTCGCCAAATTTTATCTTGTAGGAGCCATCTTCGGGGGAGAGGATGAATCCGGTCTTGATGCCATTCACCGATTCGATCTTCAATCCTTTGTCGAGTAACCCCTTCGCTTGTGAAGCGATAAAGGATTTGAGTGCCTCCGGATTTTCCACGCCGACAGTCAGTGTGTCGTTTTTCGACCAGTTTTGGACCAGCTCCAGAATCAACTGCTGCATAAATGATCTCTCCTCAACCGCTGCTTTTACCTGAGTGGTAGATAACTTGTCCGTCACCAGGTTGATGATTTCCGTTTTTAACGCTTCAGACGATTGGACGGCATACAGTTTGAGTTCCGCCTCGCTGTTTTTTTTCAGCTCCGCACTCTCCTTTTGAGCGGAAGAGAGCATCTCTTCGGCTTTGGCGCGTGCTGCATCCACTATCTGCTTCTCTTGCGCCCGTGCTTCTGCAATAATTCTTTCGGCCTCTTCTTTGCCCTTTTCCACGCCTTCCGCGTAAAGTTTTGAAGTAAGTTCCTGAATCTTATCCATATATTAGTTTGTAATAAGGGTTCATTGAGATTGATAAAAACCACTATAGGGTGTTGATTGTCAATCTTTTTATCAAAATAAAATTTGTAAGCTTACAAATTTACAAAAAAGAATGGTTAATTGAGTCCTTATTATTTTAAAAAACCCACAATATTGGAATAATAACAGATTTTTACCTTGTTTCATACGACACCTTTGAAAATTGAAAAATTGTGGGGATCATTTCTTTGTTTTGAGAGATATGTTCCGTTAAATTTCATGAATATCCTCTTTTACACTAATTTTGTGGCGATGGACAAAAGAATTTTCAGGCTTGCCCTTCCCAATATCATCACCAATATCACTGTTCCCTTGCTGGGGATGATTGATATAGCCATTGCCGGCCATCTTGGTTCGGTTGTATATATCGGCGCCATTGCGCTTGGAGCCAACATCTTTAATATGATCTACTGGAATTTTGGTTTTCTGCGGATGAGTTCCAGTGGTTTTACCTCGCAAGCGTTGGGTGCCCGGAATTTCCCCGAGGTGATGAATGCCTTTATCCGTTCGCTGGCGATTGGAGTGGGTGCGGGGTTGCTGATCATACTGTTGCAGTATCCGATCGGGAAGTTGGCTTCCGGCCTGATACAGTCCGGCCCGGAATCGATAGAGTATGCGATGACCTATTTTCGGATTGTGGTATGGGGAGCGCCGGCGGTGTTGGGGATGTATGCCTTCAAGGGATGGTTTATTGGGATGCAGAATGCAAGAATCCCGATGATCGTCGCCATTACTAATAATTTGCTGAATATTGGCTTGAGCCTGCTTTTTGTCTTTGGCTTCGGCATGAAGATTGAGGGGATTGCGCTGGGAACTACACTTTCACAACTGATTTCGTTGATGGTGGCAGCCGGTTTCTGGTGGAGATATTATCGCCGTTTGCGGAAGTATGTCCGTAAGGAGAGCATCTGGGATAGGTCGGCAATACGGGAATATTTTAGGGTGAACAGTGATATTTTTGTCCGCACCTTCCTATTGACACTGGTGACCACTTTCTTTACTTTCGCATCCTCGGGAATGGGAGAGAGCATATTGGCCGTGAATGCCTTGTTGATGCAGTTCTTCATGCTCTTTTCCTATTTTATGGATGGCTTTGCCTATGCGGGTGAAGCATTGACCGGCCGGTTTTATGGGGCAAAGAACCGGGAATACCTCCAATGGATGATCCGCAGGATCTTTTTCTGGGGATTGATGGTGAGCCTTGCCGCGGTAGTGGTCTATATGCTTTTTCCGGATCCGATATTGCATATCATGACCAACGATCTTGCTATTATTGCACAGACCAAAGAGTTTATGTTTTGGACAGTGTTGATCCCTTTGGCCGGATTTGCCGCATTCTTGTGGGATGGTATCTTTATCGGCGCCACCGCCTCCGCCGAGATGCGCAACGCGATGATCCTTTCGGCTGCCGTCTTTTTCATCTGTTATTTTATCATGACGCCATTATGGGGAAACAACGGTCTCTGGCTGGCGTTTATCCTCTACCTTTTTGTACGTGGCGCTGCGCAGACACTGTGGGCAAAGAAAGCACTCCGTTAAACTCAATCCCCAAAGTCAAGGATAAAAAATATTGTGGATATCTGTTGCTACTTTCATAGATAAATTGTATTTTTACCATTATTATCTATGGAAAATGTGTAAAAAATCACACTTTCCATATTAAAAATGTGATAATTATGAAAATTCGCAGAGATATTATTGATTATCTATATCGATGGAAAGAGAGTGGTGACCGTAAGCCCATTCTTTTAAGAGGAGCACGGCAGACAGGTAAGACCTGGATTATGAGAGAGTTTGGGAAAGAATACTTTGACTATACTGCGGAGTTTAATTTTGATAAGGTAGAGGAATTGAATAATATCTTTGAGAAGACCAAGGATATAAAAAGGATATTAAAAGAGTTGGCTTTATTTATCGAGGTACCGCTTGAACCTGGAAAAACGTTGATCATATTGGATGAGATTCAAATGAGCGAAGGTGCATTGAATAGCCTTAAATATTTTTGCGAGGATGCTCCGGAGTACCATGTGATCGCTGCAGGTTCACTATTAGGAGTTGCAATTCGCAAAAAAAAGATGTCAGTTCCGGTGGGAAAAGTAGAGCCTTTGAAAATGTATCCGGTCACCTTTAAGGAATTCTTGCGGATTTCAGATGAAAAAAGCTATGACTACATCAATGCAATGAGTAAAGTGGAAGTGTTGCCGGAAATTATTCTAAATAGGTTGAAGCTTGAGTATAAACGTTACCTTATTTGCGGAGGTATGCCGGAGGCTGTGACAACATTGTTGGCAAACAGAGGAATTCAGGCTGTAGAAGATACGTTGCAGGGTATTCTGGATTTATATACACTTGATTTCTCCAAATATGTCTCTGCATCCGAGATCCCACGTATTAATGCTCTTTGGAACTCTTTGCCATCTCAATTGGCCAAAGAAAATCGCAAGTTTGTTTATCGGGTAGTCAAGTCGGGTGCACGGGCTCGCGAATATGAAGATGCTTTGCTTTGGCTTGAAGAAGCTGGTCTTATATACCGTGTTTTCAATATTTCTAAACCGGGACTTCCGTTGAGAGCTTATCAGGATATATCTGCTTTTAAGGTGTATGCTTGCGACTGTGGCCTGTTAAGGCGTCTGGCGAAATTATCCCCTGAAGTTATTCTTTCTGATAGTTCCGGCTATACTGAATTTAAGGGAGCACTAATGGAAAATGCTGTTTTGCAATCTTTTGTAAATCAGTTTGATGGAATACCATCCTATTGGAGTTCAGGGAACATGGCAGAGATAGATTTTATATTACAGTTGGGGGTGGATATTATTCCGGTAGAAATAAAATCGGATATGCGTGTCAGTGGTAAAAGTCTTTCTGTCTACACGAATAAGTATAATCCCTCCTATAGAATCCGTTTTTCCATGAATAATCTCAAGGAGAACGGAGGTCTGTTGAGTTGTCCTATTCCATTAGTTGATTGGTTGTTGAAGATTATGAATGTTTGGAAATAAACAGATCGAAGCTGCGGCTCCTATTGCTATCAATTAGAAATGCCACTCATAAAACATCTATTCATCATTATTTGAAAGAAAAGGGTGGAATTCAAATTCTTTTATGATTATTTAACCTGATTATTTTTACGAAATATTTTGTTTGTTACGATAAAGTCGTAGATTTGCATTATTATAGATAAAAGAAATATGGAACGTTTAACTCACCAGGAAGAAAATGTAATGTTGCATGTGTGGCAACTCAATGAATGTGCTATTAAGGATGTAGTAGACAGGATGGAAGATCCGAAACCGCCGTATACCACGGTGGCATCTATCTTTAAGAATCTTGAGAATAAAGGATATCTTGTAAAGAGACGATTTGGGAATGTGAAGGTATTTAAGCCCATGATATCGGAATCGGCCTATAAGAGGCATTTTTTATCGGGGGTGGTGCAAAGTTACTTTGACAACTCTTACAAAGAGTTGGTCTCATTCTTTGCCAAAGAGCAGAAAATTACCGCAGATGAACTTGAGGAAATTATCCGCCTGATAGAGAAGAAACGTCAATAAACAGTTGTTTCACGCTAACTTGTACAAACCATGCACCCAATTTTTATGTATCTGATACAAGTAAATATCTCTCTGGCTATATTTTATCTCTTATACGCCATTGTGTTGAGAGGAGATACTTTTTTGCGGTTGAGGCGTATTTATTTCTTGTCGGTGATTATTTTCTCTCTCTTTTATCCTTTCTTTACCATGCCCTTTCTGAGCGATATATGGATTTCGCGGCCTTCCGGTCTCGAGGGAGCAGCTGCCACGATTATAATGGGAGGATCCGGCAGGGCGATGGTGTCGGAGGGAGGGGTATCTATGCCTATGGCGGTCTCTTGGGAAAAAATTCTTTCCCTGTCTTATATAACCATCACCCTTGGAGTTATATTGCGGTTTATATTTCAACTACTCTCTATCTATGGTATATGGCTAAAAAGTGAAAAACAGATTATTGCCGGGAATCCCATCTACCGGCTGAAAGATGATATTACTCCTTTTTCTTTCTTCAATTTGATATTTATCCATACCGGCAAGCATTCAGAAACCGAATTGTTCCAGATTTTGCTGCATGAACAAACGCATGTGCGACAGTGGCATTCCATTGATATCATGCTCATGGAGTTGGTATGCCTATTCTCCTGGTGGAATCCGTTTGTTTGGCTGATGAAGCGGGAAATGGCGATGAATCTGGAATACTTGGCGGATAGCTGTGTACTGCGTGAAGGTGTCGATAGCCGGGAATACCAGTACCATCTTTTACGATTGACTTATCATGAAACTGCAGTTCAGATAGTAAATAACTTTAATGTATCACAATTAAAACAACGAATTATGATGATGAATAAAACAAAATCGCCACCATTAAAACTGGCAAAATACCTGTTGATATTTCCTTTGGCTTTTTTATTGGTTTTTGCCAATAGTTGTGCAAACCGGGATAAGAAAAGCGGGGGAGATGAAGCTGCGGAAATGACAGCACCGGGCTCTACGGAGATGCCCGGTATCATTCCTGAAGAGCCTGATACCCCCATTGTGGATAACAGTGAAATATTTGTGGTTGTAGAGGAACAACCTACATTTCCCGGCGGGAATGCAGCCATGATGAGGTTTTTATCTGATAATATCAAGTATCCGGTAGTAGCACAGGATAATGGTATTCAGGGACGGGTGATCGTTAATTTCGTGGTGGAAAAAGATGGACGATTAAGCGATTTTAATGTTGTGAGGAGTATTGACCCTTTATTAGATGCTGAAGCATTAAGGGTATTGGAAAGTATGCCGAACTGGACTCCCGGCAAACAGAGGGGAGAAGCGGTGAGAGTGCGTTTTACTCTGCCGGTTGTATTCAAGATTCAGAGTTGATTCTATCTTCGTGTGAATCAATTTTAAGGTGGGCAGGGAAAATCTCAATTGAATATATCGTCGATACCTTCACTATCGATTACCGGATCGGTATTGCGATAGAAATCGGGTGAATATCGCTGCGTATCCTGGCAAGGGTCAAAATCGGCCGGAATATCAAAAACGCCATTATCGGTATAGTTTATTTTACTGTCGGCGTATATTTTCTGATAAAAGAGGCCGTGAATGGGCAGCGCCATACTGGCACCCTGCCCATAGGTCATCTGGTCGAAATGGATGGTAGGCTCGTCTCCTCCCACCCAGCAGCCTGCTACCAAGGTGGGTGTAAACGACATGAACCAGCCGTCGGAGTTATTGTTGGTTGTACCTGTTTTCCCTCCCATTTGGCTTTTCAGGTTATAGAGGCGCCGTAAACGGCCACCCGTTCCGCCATCTATGACCCCTTTCAGCATGTCGAGCATCTTATACGAGGTTGATTCACTGAAAATCTCCTTCATACGTGGGACAAACGACGCCACTTCATTTCCGTAAGAGTCTTCAATCCGGGTCACTAAGAGCGGTTCCACGCGGATACCTCTGTTGATGAAAGCCTAGTAGGCCCCCACCATCTCATACACGGAAGCATCATTTGGTCCTAATGCCAGAGAGACTACCGGGTCGGCAGGTGTCTTTAGGCCGAACGACTGAAGCATCCGGGCAAAAGCATAGGGGGAGAACTGTTTCATCAGCCAGGCGGTGACCCAGTTGTCGGAGTTTTGCAATCCCCATTTCACCGAGACAAACTCACCGCTTGCCGGCCGTGTGTTGCGTGGCGTCCATGGTTCTCCCACTTCGGGTATCAGGGTTACCGGCCCATGGATCATCCCGTCGCAGGGGCTCATCCCTTCCTCCATCGCCAACGTATAGAGATAAGGTTTGATGGTGGATCCGATCTGTCGTTTCCCGGTGGCGTTGTCATATTTAAAGAACTTGAAGTCGGGGCCTCCCACATAGGCTTTCACATGACCCGTCAATGGATCCATTGCGATGAAGCCGGTGCGGAGGAAGTTCTTGTGGTAGCGGATGGAGTCCCAAGGGGTCATCAGTGTATCCACTTCCCGGTTTTTCCAGGAGAACACCTTCATCTCCACCGGCTTCTCCTTGAAGTTGCGGATGATCTCCTCTTCGCTAAGACCACCCTGTTTGAGGACGCGGTAGCGTTCGCTCTGTCTCACTGCGGTCATCATCAGGTTGTCAACCTTATCGCTTACATCACGGGAGTAGGGAGCATAAGCCTTTCCTTTCTTCTCGCGGAAAAACTGGTCCTGGAGACTACCTCCCAAATGTTCCTTGACTGCTGCTTCGGCATAGCGCTGCATACGGGAGTCGAGGGAGGAGTATATCTTTAATCCGTCGGTATAGATATTGTAGGAAGAACCGTCGGCTTTTTTATTTTTGTGACACCATCCGAAAAGCGGATCCTCTATCCATGAGACCGAATCTTCACTGAATTGTTGTCTTTGCCATGATGCGTAATTTCTCCTCTCCGGTTTTTTGGCCATCATCATCTTTGCCAGGTGCTGGCGGTAATAGGGTGCGACGATATCGACATGGTCGGAGCGGTTGAAGTCGATTTCGAGGGGGAGCTGCCTCAGAGAATCGGCTTCCTGCCGGTTGAGGTGGCCGGCTTTTCTCATCTGGCTGATGACCACATTGTGTCGCTCCCGGGTTACTTCCGGTCGGCGTAGGGGGTTGTAGAGGGAAGAGTTTTTGAGCATGCCGATCAAGACGGCTGCCTCTTCGATATGCAACTCTTTGGGCGTTTTGTTGAAATAAGTGCGTGCTGCCGATTCAATTCCTACGGCATTATAGTTGAAGTCGTACTTGTTCAGGTAAAGATTGATGATCTCATCCTTAGAATAAAAACGCTCTAACTTGGATGCAATCACCCATTCCACCGGTTTTTGGAAGATACGTTCTATTTTATTGTTGGCCCTGGGAGAATAGAGCAGTTTCGCCAACTGCTGGGTGATGGTGCTTCCACCTCCACTCCCTTCACGACTGAGTATGAGTGTTTTGAACATTACTCTGCCCAATCCTACGATGTCGATACCGGAGTGAGAATAATAACGGATATCTTCCGTAGCGATCAGGGCATTGATCAGAAAGGGGGAGAGTTCCGAATAATCGACTAAGATACGGTTGTCGTCACTTTGGGAGTAGGTGAACAGCAGTTCATTATCGGTAGAGATTACCTGTGAGGCATATTTGTCGATCGGATTCTCCAGCTGTTCGATTTTGGGAATATAGCCTATGAGTCCGGTAGATACAAGGGTGAAAAAAAGAATGCCACCTCCTGCTGCAAGGGCGAAGAGGCTCCACATGATTTTGATGATACCCTTCTCCTGGGATTTTCCCTTTGTTGTTGGTCTTTTCTTCCGACCTTTTGTTTGACCCTTTGATTTTTTTCCCATAGTTGTCTTGTTCTCCCCAATAATCTTCAAACGCTGAAAGATTGTGACAAACCTATCTTATTTTCCACAAAAGTACATAAAACCATTGTAAACAAGAAGGGAGATATATTAAAAATAGTTTTACCGACTTTTCAGAATCATAGGGTAGCCATCAGAAACGGAAAGTAAATCCACCCGAGGCATTGATTCCTTGTGCCGGATAACCGTACCAGATATCCTGTTTTTGGGCAAGCAGGTTGTTTACCCTGAGATTGATTGAAAAGGCATCGTTGATCCGGTAGAGCGCACCTGCATTGAGATCGTTGATATTGTTCATTTTGATATTTGCCCCATCGAAGTGTGTCCATCGGTCTCCGGCAAAATAATAGTTGGCGGTGAGCTTTAGGAAATCAGTAAGCGTAAATGCTGCACGGAGGTCCAGTTCAAAACCGGGTTTGTTATAGGCTTTTGCCTCATCTACCTGCGCATCATCAATCTTGATATCGTCCAGTTTGTAGAAATTCTTTTTCAGCCGCAGCGAGATATCGAGGGGTGCCCAGATATTGGTCTGGATCATTCCTCCGATATGGGAGTGTGAATAATCGCCATATACCGGCTTGAGTACTTCGCGAAATGGACCTGTAGGGGGGCCGCCGACATATTCCGGTTCTCCGTCCCGTCCGTTGAGTAGGAGGAAATGTTCATCGTCGGTCTTCTTGAATCCGCCGAAGAGATCGAAACGAAAGCCACTGATCTCGCCGATCTTTACACCCGCTACTAAATCGATGATGGAGTAGGAGGGTTTTACATTTGCGTAAGGGCTGATATAGCGCGATTCCTGTATCATTTCCAGGAAGGTGTTGTTGCTGAACCCGCCGTGAATAGTGGCGTAAAGCGATGAGTATTCGGTTACCGACCATTGTGCCTGTACGTTGGGTGCAACCCGTGCTCGTGTGCCGGTAGAATTTTGGAATAGTACATCGGCCCCTAATTTGGCAAAGCTGTTTTGAGTTCCGAAACTGATGTAGGGAGAGGCATTGAGCAGGAAGTAATTGCTGATGTCGCCGTCATAAACCGTAGTGAAGATATTCCCGTCAATACCTATTTTATTTTGTGTACTTCCGAAAGGCTTGTCGAATCCTACCAAGGCGTTCACCTCATTTCCCTTTATCCCTTCGGCGTTGAGCTGTTTGCCAAATTCTGTGGAGAAGTTGCGGAAATTGATTGATCCCCTGTAATTCAACAACCTCGACTCGAGTGATGCGACACCTACTTTGGCGTCCAGCACTCCCAAGCGTTGGTTTTCATCTTCATAAAATGGGAGATTATCGAATCTGTTTCCGTAGTAGTTGAAGAGTGAGTGGAGATACGACAGGTCGATATCGAGTGTGAGCGCATCAGCCCGGTGGCGATATCCCAAGCTCCCTTTATTGTCCATAAGGTAGGCTTTGTTGCTCTTGGTCTCCACCTCTTGTATATATTTTATATCTCCATTGGTGGAGTTATGCAAGAAGGAGAAGGTGAGATTATTCTTTTCGTCTTCCACTAAGCGGTATCCGAATGCGCCATCCATATTGGCATAATTTCCGGCGTTGAATGAAAGATATCCTTTTTGTGTGCTGAAAGGGATCTGGGTCATAATATTGCCGGGCTGTGGCAAGGCTATTTCCAATGGTGGGGTTGTCCGCCCTGCCCATGANNAAAAGTGCCGGCGGATAACGCCAGTGCTGTTATAACGATATATATCTTTTTCATTTGTCTTTCTCTTTACTCTTTATTCTATACTCTATCGGATTCTCTCATTGATCATCTGTTGAATATCGGCTTCGCCCCCCTTGTAGTTGGATCTCAAGCTTTCTATATATTGTTGTGCCTGGAATTCGTCACCTTTGGCAAGATAGGTGTCGGAGAGCACGATGAG
>LSQX01198783.1_pt1 | contig 11724 bp, 7 predicted proteins | sample 654561 | NCBI WGS metagenome assembly LSQX01 (sample SAMN04489861, study PRJNA283612) | anaerobic digester metagenome | isolation source: 4 biogas reactors fed with cattle manure at either 37C or 55C with and... | place: Denmark: Kongens Lyngby | collected 2014 | reverse complement strand
TTACCAACTGGCCTTTATTCATTTTCAATCAATTAACTATCAATTTTGCAGTACCTTGTGCGTTCGGACAGACACACTCTTTGCCAAGCTTTGGTTTGTGCGTTGGCTGGTGCGGCTTGGCAATGTGTGTGGCTGGTGAGCATTGGCATTACTCGTTCAGTTTTTTATATATTTTTCTCATCATTAATTCTTTCACTAAGTCACCAAACATTTTGTCTTCTAGTATTTTCTCAAAAATTTCCTGATTTTGGTCCATTCGTCCAATGAGTTTGTCAATGAATTTGTCGTTGAAAGCGAATTTAAAAGTGTCGATTTTATTTACTCTAGCCTGAGTCTGCAAGGTTTCATCTTCCATCAATTCAGCTTCTATTTGATCAAAGAATAGCTTATCTGCTTCTTCAAATTCTGTCCCGAAACGGTCATTGAGCACGTTGATGATTTCAGAAAGTAGAGCTTCTTCCTCTTTAGCACGTTTTAAACCCGCTTCTGTTGTTCCACTCAATTCGCCTTCTTCTCCTTTTTGTAATTCGATGGAACCTTCTTTTATCTTTTGTAATCGGTAATACTCCAAAGCCACTTCATCATCTAAATGCAATGATTCTGAAAGTTCACGCTTTGGAAGTCGGGTTTGAAGCAGTTTTGCATAGGCATAAAACTTCTCAAATTCCGAATCAATGAATGGCATGATTTGAGAAAGAAACGCATACAAATTTGTCCATGTACGTAAGCCTTTTTTGAATTCGTCTTGTTTTTCTTCTTCTGCAATTGCTTTAAATCTGTCAACAGCTGGGTCTGTGAAAGCGTAAAGATGCTTTTGTTGTTTTGGGTTGTTCAACTTTGTCTTTGGGTCGAAATACACATTGGCAAAGGCTTCAATTTCTTGAGTCCAATACACTTGAAATTCGTCTAACCTTGCTTTCAAGTCATACAAATGGTTGATGTCTGTTTCTTCTGTTACAGAAGTTACCTCATAGTATGGCTGAAATGAATCTAAAATGGTTTGTCTGTCGTTGGCAAAATCCAAAACGAAAGTATCTTCCTTACCTGGGTGCATCCTGTTTAATCGGGAAAGCGTTTGAACCGCTTTAACTCCCGAAAGCTTTTTATCTACATACATGGTATGCAGTAAAGGCTGGTCAAATCCTGTTTGATACTTGTCTGCTACAATCAAGATTTTATATTCGTCTCTTTCAAAAATTGTTGGTAACTCTTTTTCGTTATAGCCTGTCATTTCAGGTTCTGAAACGCCATCAGGTGTATTGTCGTCAACAACTTTTCCCGAAAATGCTACCAATATTTTGATTTCGTTTTCATAACCTTTCTTCTTGATGTATCGCCCAAATTCTTCAAAGTAGCGTTTGGCATGTAGCCTTGAACCACATACCAACATGGCTTTTGCCTTACCACCGATTTTCTTGGAAACAATATCTCTGAAATGCTCCATGATGATTTCTGTTTTTTGTGCCAAGTTGTGCGGATGTAAGGAAACAAACTTTCCTATAGCTTTGGCTGCTTTTTTCTTGTTCAGATTCGGGTCTTCTTCAATGGCTTTGGTCAGTTTGAAGTAAAGCTCATAGGTGGTGTAATTCTGCAATACATCCAAGATAAACCCTTCTTCAATGGCTTGACGCATGGAATACAAGTGAAATGGCTTTGGCTTGCCGTTTTCGTCCTTGTCTCCAAAAACCTGTAAGGTTTTGTATTTCGGTGTGGCAGTAAATGCAAAAAATGAAATATTGGGTTGCTGACCCCTGGATGCTGCCGACCTTTCAATTTGCTCTCTTACAAAATCATCACCTGTGTAATCTTCTTCCAAATCATCTTTTGCGGCATCTTCCAATGATTTTGACGCCAATACTTCTTTAAGTTTTTTACTTGCTTCTCCACCTTGGGAACTATGAGCCTCATCTATAATTACGGCATATTTTCGCTCAGGCAATTCGCCCACTTTGTCCACGACAAAAGGGAACTTTTGTAAAGTGGTTATTATAATATTTGTGCCATAACCCAAGGCAGATGCCAATTGTGAACTGTCTTTATCAATTTTTTGAACTACGCCAGTTTTATGCTCGAATTGGTAAATGGTGTTTTGCAATTGTTGGTCAAGTACTTTTCTATCTGTTACTACAATTACAGAATCAAAAATCCGCTCGTCTGTGGCATTGTGCAAACTCGATAAGCGATAAGCCAACCAAGCAATAGAATTACTTTTGCCCGAACCTGCGGAATGCTGAATTAAATAGTTTTTACCCGTGCCAACTTCCAATACTTTTTTGCTGATTTCCCGAACGGCATCCAACTGATGATATCTTGGGAAAATCAATTTTTCCTTTTTGTAGATTTTCCCTTCAACCTCAATTTCTTCGGTTTGTAAATGCACAAAGCGTTGAATGATTTCCATCCAACTATCTTTCTGTAATATGTTTTCCCACAAATAAGCGGTACGATAACCATTTGGATTTTGCGGATTACCTTTTCCGTTGTTTGCTCCTTTATTGAAAGGTAACCAATAGGTTTTGCTTCCGTCCAACTTGGTAGTCATAAACACTTCGTCCTGATCCACTGCAAAGTGAACCAAGCATCTTTTCTTGAAAGCAAAAAGGATTTCCCGATTGTCTCTTGTGGTGCTGTATTGCTTTAAGGCATTGCCCACATTCTGACCGGTGAACTGGTTTTTGAGTTCCAGCGTGGCAACTGGAATACCATTCAGCGAGAGTAAAACATCAACCGAATTTTTGTTTTTGGTGCTGTAATAAATTTGGCGATATACTTTCAGGTTGTTTTTGTTGTACAAATCCACCGCATCAGGATTTAAGCCCGAAGCAGGTTGAAAAAACGCCATCTGAAAACGCACGCCATAATCCACAAAACCATTACGAAGCACATCTAAACTCCCTCGCAAGTCCAATTCTTTGTATAGCCTTTGAATCACCCGATTGTCAGCATCTGCACCATGTATGGCAGAAATCTTTTCCCACCTTTTAGGCTGTGATTCTTGTAAAAATTTAATCACTTCATATTTAAACATGCCCAATTCAGGGCTGTAATCAGGTGCATTGCCTTCGGTGTAACCACCTTGCTCCGTTAAGGATTGCACTAAGGCAGTTTCAAATGTATTTTCAGTGATTATACTCATACCTTTTATTTTGACTGCATCCTAAGATTTTTAATTGCAGTAGATAAATCTTGTGTTTTACTTGCATTATCCCATTCTTTCCAAAATTCTATGGTTGCACTTGAGGGTTTTATTTTGGGTTCTTTAATGTTAATTCTTGTTGGCAATAATGAGGCGTCTCCAACTACCAATGCTTCTCCAATATCCAATATTGGAATAATGTCTGTAAGTCCAGCCAGATTATCGGGCAAGAGTCTCTTAATAACTGATTGATCTTCAACATTGGTTAGCCTTAGTGCGATAAAATTGTTGCATTGGCTCATAACTGTTTTATTAACCTCTGAAGGTCTTTGGCTGATTACCACTAATCCTAGACCATATTTCCGACCTTCCTTGGCGATTCTTTCAAAAGTATTTAAACCTATTTGAGAAACTGAATCAGTTATGTTTTTTTCGGGAATGTACAAATGTGCTTCATCACAAAATAACGAGATTGGATGCCTGTTATCAGAACTTGTCCACTGCTGTACAGAAAAAATGATTCTACCAACTAAGCTTATTATCAAGGGTAGAATATCAGAAGGCACTTCCGAGAAATCTATTACCTTGACCCCTTTTTCAGAATCTCCTTTCATAAGGGCATTGCAAAAATTGTTTAGCCAATCCATGCTCATTTCACCTGATTGAACACCGAAAAGGAACCCAAGCCTTTTGTCTTGTTTTTTTGTTTCAAGTCTTTGAATGAATCTTGTTAGTTTGTTGGTAAATGGTCCGTCCTTTTCAGTATTTGGACGAGCACCAGGAACTCTTCTTTCATCTTCTTCTCGAAGAAAATCAAGAACATCATCAAGCGAGTACGGTATAGGACTATCAATAGTAAATGTGTCTAAAATTTCTGTTTCTGAAATTGATTCAAGGAATTCTCTTTTTTTTTCATTTACAGTTCTTGAAAAAATCATAGCTTGGTTTGGAGCGTTGTTATCACTTCTATCCAACAACATCGCAAGCATTTCCTCATACGTGAGAAGCCAATAGGGCAACATTAGGATGTTTTCTGCCAATTTATCTGACTTGGATAAATCAGATGGATTCGCAACTCTATAATGAGAAACCCCAGATTTTTTGAAGCTCTCAGTACTATACTCCCCGTGAATATCAAAAAGAATACAATTAGGATTGGAGAGGTCAGCAATCTGTTCAATTAATTTTGCAACACACCATGACTTTCCAGAACCTGTACTCCCAACAACTACAGCATGTCTTTGAAATAATTTATCACCATCCAAAAAGGCTTCTGCATTTTCATCAATGGAATAACTTCCTATGGAGAGAGGTGTTCCTCCCTCTTTGGCCGCTTTTGAAATTGTGGACATGAAAGCGGTGATATTTGCTCCTTGTAATGGATAACATTCTGCATCTATTTCAGGCACAGAATCAATACTTCTTCGAAACACATCTGTTTGACTACCTACAGCATCAAATAAAGTCCCAATTAGTGTGATTTTGATTAAATTTTCTGTGCTTAATAAAGCCAATTCATTTTCATCTATATCTTCATCTTCAGACACCAATGAGTTAATCGCTTTTCTCGTTATTTTATTAATTAAGCCAATTAAAAGCTGTCCTGCTTTAGAACTTTGAATCGCTATCAGTTGATTGACTTGAAGTTTACGTAATTCGTCCAGGTTATTCACTTTTGCAAATACCACTCCAGTGTCAACGCTAAAAATGTTAGCTATAGAATGAGACGAGTCAAAATTTAAAATAGCCATGTTATTGCGGGTTTAGAATTTTTAAAAAGCCATCTAGAGACCAGTAGTTGCCATCAATATTGAAACCTGAGGGGAAGTCTGAAGTAAAAACTTTTGAATTATGGTCATTCTCTTCAATCAAAATATACTTGGATATCTGACCGTTGATTATCAATTCTTTTGCATGGTCACTAATCTGTTTGGTTATCAGAACAATCGGTACCCCATCCTTTTTCACTTTTTTAATCAAATAAGTTTGTACGTGTTCATCATTAAATCCATAGCCAATACATAAAAAGGATACAGCTGAGTTAAAATCCTTATCTATGCTTGACATGATTGACCGAAAAGGCTCGTCATATGTTTTTCTGTATTTTTCAATTCCTGGGGTTACAATACAAGGAATGTGATTCGCAGGAATTTCATTCGAATGATAGATAGAATAGGGTTCACTATTAGAATCTAAAAACCAATCTAAAGAACCATGAATTTTCCAAACTTTGATTATGCTCCTATAATCTCGCAATTCCTGATATTTAGAATCAACTAAGTCGGAAATATGATGTCCAATATGATTGAAAGTGAATCCTGTATAACAAAGTGAATTTGTGTAACTAACAGCATACTCTGCAAGCCTATCATAATTAGTGGTAACTATACTTATTCTTTTCTTCGCAGTTTTCTCAAAATATTTTAAGAGGTCAATGAGCTTATGGTTGGTGGGTTTAGAATAAATCTGTTGAAAAGCTTCTCTGTCTTTTTCGTTTATATAATTCCATGTAGTTGTTACAATTGACTCAGTAATTTCATTGTTTAGTGTTGCATTATGCAAAGCTTTTTCTAAATCATTTGTTGAATCCAATTCGGCAAGAAAGGACTTCCACTTCTCCTCATTTTCACCATCACTAAAAGTGATATCTTTTTTTAGTTTATCTGCTAATTGCCCCATTGTAGGAACGCCAAAAGGCACAGAAGCACCGCTACCCAACACTATCAGTGGTATTTCTGCTACATATTGCTGAACTATTTTAAAAAACGCTTCTTTATCCATTTTAAATCACTTTTACTTTACCCGTTACCACTTCGCTGATTAAGGCGGTGCGGTACTCGGTTAGTAGTTCAATCAGTTTTTCAGTTTTAGCTTTTTTAGAATCAATCAAGGTACATTCTGCTTCGATATGTTGTACGATAGATTCTTGTTCATGAATTTTTGGGAAAGCAATTGGCAAGTCAGAGATGAACTCCCAACTCACTCGGGGCATTTTTGAGCCATAAGTAGAGCTATTTGTAACTTCAATGAATGACGAATCCAATATTCTATATTTTGCAAATTCAGGAATAACATCTTGTTTTGAGCGGAATACATAGAAATCGCCAACTGCCTGACCATCAAAATTTGATAGCCAAACCTTGGCTAGATAAGGTCGTAGTTTTCCAAATAAAATATCTTTTGGTCTGAACCTTACTCCTTGTCCAGCAAATTCAGTATCTGTTTCAATGAACCTTCCCGATTTGCTCTCAATATTTTCTAATCCTATTTTCGGTAAATCCTCTTCAACTTTCTCTGTAATGATATTGAAATAATATTTAAACCTCTTCATCTCCCAATGCTCTGGAATTGCCCCCAGCCACTCAATGCCTGAATCTTTCATTGGAGCATCAGGGTTAATTCCTTTGGTAACGGCTTGGTTGATGATGGCAGTTTTTTCTTCTTCGTAGAGTTCTAGCAGGCGTTTTTTGTCGGCTATCAGCTCGTCTATCTCGGCTGTTTTGCGGTCGAGGTAGGAGGCGATGGCGGTTTGTTCTTCAGTCTTTGGAAAAGGAAAAGCAAACTCAACAAAAACATTCTGATAAAGATGTTGTATAGTGGAGCCATATGAAGTGTAGTCATTAAACTGTTTGAAAGATTTGGATTTTAAAACCCAGAATAAAAACTCCGTTTTGAAGTCTTCATTTGTTGAACGAACAACGAATATTCCACTATTCAAACATGCTGGTTTATCAAGTTCTTTTACTATGGCTAACTTGCCAATTGTGCCGTCCTTTGTGATTAATAAATCATCTTCTTGTAATTGGATATACGGGTCTTCTTCGTATCGGGCTTCATCAATATGATAGCATTCATTCCAATTAACGGAATCATTTTTGAAATCAGAACCTGTAACCAAATATGAATAACCATCCGTTAAAAATTCATCAGACTTTAAACCCTTCCAACCTACACGTGCTTTAACGTAACATCGATGTTTGATTTTTTTTACATTCCAATCATCTGGAAGTTCTCCAATCCAATCTATTCCACTGTTATTGTAAGAGTCGTATTTTTTCATAATGGCTTTGTAAAAACTTTTCTTATTTCCTTGAAGCTTTCATAGTCTGCTCTGAGATCATCAATACATGGAGTAGATGGAACTTCCTCGGGACTGCTATGCCCATCTATAGATGTACAGCATTTTTCATAAATGTCATTTAAAGCTCCTTTATATTCGTCTATCTCTTTTCCTCTCACCCTCAAAAATGAAGGGAAAGCGACACCTTTACTGTATCTTCTTATAGACTTTTGTAGAACATCAGATTCGACTGAAACTTCAATGGCTGACCGAAGGTGTCCATAACCCTCAGCTGCCAATTTTGCTTCTTCGCCTTCCGGCTTTGTTTCAAGTACTTTATTCAGCTTCTTTCTGTAATAATCAAATGAGTTTATTTCTTCAACTTCATCTACAACTCCGGTTAATCCAAAATTTGATTTCACCTTGATAAAAGAGAAGTTAATCCCATCTTGCTTATAAATTGGTAATTCTGACTGTTGAATTAAACTATTCAATAATAGTATGCTATGAGTAAATATTATTACTTGTCTATCTTTGGAAAGTCTGATAAGTCTTTTACCAACCGCGTCTATTATCTTATGATCTAAGCTATTTACTGGGTCATCAAAAATCACAGGTGCTTTGATATTATCTAATTGCAATTCTGTTAAGAATTCTGCCAATGCAATAGCTTTCTGCTCACCCTCGCTCAAAATCTCTAAAAGCTGATGATTGCTGATTCGATGACTAAGCTTTGTTGTGCCTCTGTCCGTCCCAAAACTCAAATCAATAGGCAAGCCAGATTTTCTGAGGGCTTTCAATTCTTTTTTGAAAATATCATTAAAGTCCTGACTAACTAATTCTTCCCTTGCTTGAGAGGTTTTTCTACTGATAGAGTTTGTACTAAATGAGTTGGAGTGACTATTTAGAATGGCAATTTTCTTGTGGTTGGCAATCACTTTATTAACCTCTGGCTGTTTGCCCGACAGAAGCTTTCTGTCTTTTAATTCAGCTATTTTCTTTTTAAGCTCTTTCTCCTTCGCTTCAATATTCTCAAATGATTCTGTTCTTGAAATAAGGTGCTTCTCCAATAGTTCTTTTTTATCAGAAACAAACTTGTGAAACACATCATATTTTAAATCAAAAACAGAACCCTCAGCAACCTCATCTTTAATGAATGTACTTTTAAAAGTGGATGCTTCTTTGTTGAACGAAACAAATTCAGATGGCTGTACAGGTTTTTCTTCTTCATCCAATCCAAAACTGGCGAAATTTAGCTTCAATGAGGTATCAATATCCCTTACCTGATTTATTAATGACTGCTTTGATTTTTTAAGTTGGGCTATATTTTCTTCGGTCTTATCATTTAGCAGTTTACGGTAATTTTTCAATAATTCTTGTGCATCCTTTTCAAGTGGTTGCCTGCAATAAACACAAACATCATTTTCTTGGGGATACGTTTCTTTATTGATTTTCTTAATGTATGTTTCCGCTGCACTTAAAAAGCTTTTAAACTCATCTGTTTCATAAAATTCTATACCTTTAGAAGCAGCAATTTCAGAGATTCCTTTTTGAGTGTTTTTCTCTAATTCGGTAATAGTTTTGTTGGTATCAATTAATTTCTTCCAGGTCTCGGCATTGAGCACTTTTTTGTTTTGGTCAATTTTATCAATGATCGCTTTCAGTTCGCCAATTTGAGATCTTAATGCCCGTATTTCATTTTGAAGAAGGTCTTTGCTGAGCTTTGAAAGCTGTGTTTCTTTTTCTTTTAATTCTTTTTCTTGTTCTTCTCCAAAATTGGATAATTCATTTAATTTTTCTTTGCTTGAATCTTTTGAAAGGCTGCTAATAAATTGATGTTGTGGTGTGCCGTCATGTAAACTTTCAATCCAATTGATTTCAATTGGATATTCTCTCTTTTTTGCTCTATAAAGAATATCTAATTCTCCTAATTCAGATGAGACTAAATTAAAAAGATGAAAGCCAATAGGTGATACAATAAGCTGACGACTTCCATCCAAACTGATTTGGACGCAATTATTGTTGAAAACTGAAACGCTTTCTAAATCATCAATTCTATTGCTTCCATCCCAGTTGAAGGTATCTTCACCATCATTAGTTTTGTATTTTATCTTAGCTGTTTGTGGTTCTGAATGTCCGAAAATATTTGAATATATTTTATTGCCTCGGTCATAACTAAAGCCCAAAGCCTTTAAAATTCGTCCATAACCTGTTTTTCCGGTTCCATTCTCTCCATATATTACAGTGATATTCGCACTGAAATCTATTACCTGATTCTTTGCTAATTTGTTAACCCCCGTAACCTCTGAAAGTGAAACAAGTTCTAACTGTTTTGATTGAGGCGTGTAAGTGGGTTTAGAAATAGACAAACTTGGTAATCCAGTTTCTAAACCAATGCTTTGCAGGAAATACTTAAAAACTTCATCTCTTTCAACGGGTAGTAAGCTGTTTTCAGTGCTGACTATTTTTTGAACCAAAAGTTTAGCCCAGTCTGCATTACCAGCCCAATCCCATAGGAAATCAACTATTTCTTTTTTATTTGTTGTGGTTGATACCATAATCTATTCCAATACTTTTTTTTCCGTTTCTAAAACTTTCTCTTCCAAAGCCAGAATATCCGCTTTAATCTCAGACAGTGGCCTTAACGGCTTAAACTCATAGAAATACTTGGTGAAATTGATTTCATAACCAATTTTGGTTTTATTCTCATCCACCCACGCTTCAGTTAAATGGGGTAGCACTTCGGTTTCAAAGTATTCTTCAATGGTTTGGGGAAGGAGCTGGCCGTCTGCACCTTTTTTCAGGAAAGGAATGTTTTCATAATCACGCAAAGAAGAATCCGGCTTGGGGTTGCCACTTCTATCGGTTACGATTTCACCATTTTCCTTTAAAGGCTGCTCAACCGTTACCCTCCAATAGCCAAAGAACTCGTTGGGATAGATTTTGACAAACTCATTCTCTTCAAAATTTCCGTAGAGTTGGGTAATAAAGCCAATGCCTTTTTCATTTCCGTTTTCAGCAATTTTCTTTCGTTTGTTACCCAAACTTCTGTCCATTTTTTGCCAAAAGCGGTTGAAATCCAGTTTGCCTTCTTTGGTCAGTTCTTCATCTTTAGTACCTGTGGCGTTTATCAATTGTACTTTGCCTCTTCGCTCCGCACTTTTATTGTTGGTTACAATCCAGATGTAAGTACTGATGCCCGTGTTGTAAAAGAGTTGGTCGGGTAGGGCAATTACGGCTTCCAACCAGTCATTTTCTATAATCCATTTTCTGATGTTGCTTTCTCCACTTTCGGCAGCACCTGTAAACAAGGGCGAACCATTGAATACAATACCGATACGCGTACCTCCTGACTTCATTTTTGAAATCATGTGCTGTAGGAAAAGTAAAGAACCATCATTGATTCTTGGCAAACCTGCACCAAATCGTCCGCTCATGCCTTTGCTGTCTGCTTCGGCTTTGATGATTTTTTCTGCTTTTTTCCAGTCCACCCCAAATGGTGGATTAGAGAGCATGTAATCAAACTTTTCTTCTTCAAGTCCATCCACTGTAAAAGTGTTGCCAAACTTAATGTTGCTTGGATTTTGTCCTTTAATCAGCATATCCGATTTACAGATTGCGTAGGATTCAGGATTTATTTCTTGTCCGAATACTTTTAATTCAGCTTTCGGATTGAGTTCTTTTACATATTGCTCACCAACAGAAAGCATTCCGCCTGTTCCGCAGGCTGGGTCATAAAGGGTTTTTACAATACCGTCTTGGGTAAGTATGTCTTTGTCTTCAATAAATAGCACGTTTACCATCAAGCGAATGACTTCTCTTGGGGTAAAGTGTTCCCCCGCTGTTTCGTTGGATTGTTCCGCAAATTTTCTGATGAGTTCCTCAAACGTGTAACCCATTTCCATGGAATCCATGTCGGTCAGGTCAATCTCTTGAAATGCCTTTACCACCCTGAATAGGATATCCGTTTTCGGGTCGTCCATGCGGTCAATCTGGTCGTCAAAATTGAAATACTCTATGATTTCCCTTGCACTTGTGGAAAATCCATTGATATAGTTTCTTAGGTTTACAGAAACGTTATTTGGGTCGGCAATCAGTTTGTCAAAGTTGAATTGACTTCTGTTGTGGAAGTTGAAACCTGCAATTTTATTCAGCGCAATGTCCTTAGCACTTTCTTTTAATGAATCTACTTTTGGCAGGTAGTCCAACACCTTCTGTTTGGTCGGTTCGAGTACGCAGTCCAGTCGTCTTAGAACTGTCATGGGAAGTATTACCTTACCATAGTCAGACTGCTTGTAATCGCCTCTGAGTAGGTCAGCTACTCTCCAAATCAGGTCTGCTTTCTCTTTAAAATTCTTCATTTATTGGCTTTTATCTTTTTGTCAATGTTAATACTTTGTTTCTGTTGAGCGTTGGCAAAATTCAAGCTCTTTTGGTTTTTTGTTTGGGCTTTGCGTGTTGGCAAAAACCAAATGTGCTTGAATGTGCGTTGGATCTTTTAGCATGTTGCACAACTTGTTTATAGCTG
>LSQX01068805.1_pt1 | contig 11724 bp, 8 predicted proteins | sample 654561 | NCBI WGS metagenome assembly LSQX01 (sample SAMN04489861, study PRJNA283612) | anaerobic digester metagenome | isolation source: 4 biogas reactors fed with cattle manure at either 37C or 55C with and... | place: Denmark: Kongens Lyngby | collected 2014 | reverse complement strand
GATCGTGGATATTGGCGGCGGTACCACGGAAGTGGCCGTTATCGCTTTGGGCGGCATTGTTTTTCCCAAATCGATCCGTACTGCGGGCGATGAAATGGATCAAGCCATTATCCAGCATCTGAAACGCACCTATAATCTGATGGTCGGTGAGCGTACGGCAGAAGAAATTAAAGTAACCATTGGCTCCGCTTTTCCGTTAAAAGAAGAGATTGAAATGCAGGTGAAAGGACGTGATCAGGTTCTTGGCCTGCCCAAAGTGATCACCGTCACCTCCGACGAAATCCGGGAATCCTTAAAAGAGCCTGTCCGTGAAATCATTGAAGGCGTTCGCATTACCCTCGAACGAACACCGCCCGAACTCTCCGCCGATATTGTTGATCGCGGCGTCGTATTGGCAGGCGGCGGCGCGCTGCTCCGCGGCATGGACCGACTCATTTCCCAGGAAACGGGCTTACATGTGACCATCGCCGAAGATCCTTTGGGAGCGGTGGTCTTGGGCGGCGGCAAATTCCTGGAAGAGCTGAAACATTTCAAACCTGAAGAAGTTTAAAGCCTGGTTGTCCCATTGAATGCCGGTTTTGTCTCTGAGCTAATGGGGATAGGTATTTTTCCATGAGTCCATTACGGATCATAAGAGAGCACAGGCCACAAGTACTCTTGGTATTCTTGTTGCTCGGCTCTATTTTATCTTTGGTCGTGGGGACCGAAAGTACCCGTGTCCATCGTATCTTAGCGCGTACGGTCAGCTTAATTTCCTATCCCTTTATCAAAGTACAGCACGTCACTTCCACCAAACTGGAAGGTTCCTACAAATTCGTGACCGATTACAACGGCGTCTTTCGCGATAATAAGATGCTGGAACTGGAGGTGGCATCGCTGAAAACGAAAACCGCCGCCCTCCACGAGCTCAAAGAAGAAAACCGCCGCCTGCGCACGCTCTTTGGTTTTGTCAAACAAGAATCACGCTTGGAATTACTGCCCGTTACGATCCTCGAAAGCTATAAGGGGCTCCTGCGCATCGATGGCGGCATGCGCCAAGGTATTCGTGAATCCATGGGTGTCATCACGGCGGACGGCGTGGTCGGTGTGGTCACGGAAGTAGCGGATTTCACCGCCACCGTCGCCACCATTCATCATATGGATTGCAGGGTAGGCGCTATGGTGCTTCGGAATCGGCTGCGCGCCTACGACGGCATTGTCCATCCCAGCGGCAGCGATTTTAATCAGTTGTGCAGCTTGGAATATATTGATATGAAAGAAGAGGTGCGCGTAGGGGATTGGGTAGTTACGAGTCCGGAAAGCCAGTTTCCCGCCGGCTTGCCTGTTGGCCGTATCAGCACCGTGCGCAGCGGCGAAGGCTTATGGAAGAGCGCCGATATTGAACCCGCTGTCGACCCGTACCGGCTCGATGAAGTGTTCATCCTCATGCGCGCCGCCGAGGACAGCCCTTATTTGACCGACTCCATTACCGCGCACCGCGGCACAGGCACAAAACCAACAGCGCACAGTACCGTATCGAATGCGCCGCAAATGCCTGATATGCGTACGCTGCAGGAGCAATATGCGCCATGATACGAATTCGCCATCATACGTTGCCCGATTATCTGTTTTGGCTGGCAAGTGTCATTGTGGCGGCACTCTTACAGACCAATTGGCCTGAGATGCTGAAGTTTCAGGAAGTGTCGCCCGATATCGTTTTAGTCATTGTCGTCTATTTCGCCATCGCTTTCGGCGAAGAGCGCGCCATGTTTACCGCCCTCATCGGCGGGCTCTACCTCGATGTCGCCGCCAATACAACGCTGGGCCATCATGTCTTTTGCTACGTCTTGATCGGCTATTTCTTTGGCCGCCTCTCCACGCGTCTCATCACCGAACATGAAGCAATCAAAGCAGGGCTCGTATTTTTGGCCAGCTTGATGCAGGGCTTTCTCTTCCTGACCATCCAGTTCATTCTGGAACCGCAGCGCGGTATGTTGCTGCCCTTGGTGACCAATGCCGTGCCCACAGCCTTCTATTCAGCCGTATTGACGCCCTTGGTCTTTATTGCTGTGGAACGTATCTTTCACCGTCGTGAAGCGATTACGGGCGGGGTGGTGTAATGCCGAGCAAGAAGGATAGCGGACGCTACCAAGGTGTGGAACGCCGTGTCCAGTGGCTGAGTCTTGCCCTTGTTTTGGCGATGGCGCTTCTCTGTGTCCGCTTCTGGTCGCTGCAAATCGTATCCTTGGGAGAATTCACAAAGCTTGCTGAAAACAACCGGGTCTGGCAAAAACGGCTTGCCGCAGACCGCGGCATGATTTATGACAGCAAAGGTGAGGTGCTGGCAGATAACCGTGCCAGTGCCGATGTGGTCTTTGTGCCCGGCGACTGTCCCGCCGAGCTGTTAGAAAAGGTCTGTCACAGTTTGGAAGCCTTGATCGGCAGCGATCCCGAAGAGTTGTTGAAGCGGGTCAGCGCACAGCGGCATACGCCTTTTACGCAATTGCTCGTGAAGCGCGATATCTCCAAAGTGGACCGTGTCCGTGTGGAGGAGAATCTGCACGCACTGCCCGGTGTCGCCACCATCGTCCATCCCCAGCGGCGCTATTTGTTCCAAGAGACGGCGGGTCAGCTGCTGGGTTATCTCGGGGAAATCAATCGCGCCGAACTTGACCGCATGGCAGATCAAGGTTATTTCATGGGCGATCTTGTGGGCAAAGATGGACTCGAGCGCTATTACGAAGATCTGCTCCATGGCCGCGACGGATTCATGTTGGTAACGCGCTATGCTTCGGGGCAGCCCCAGCTGCGTACCGACCGTTCCGGGCGGCCCGTGATTGCGCGCAGGGACAGCATCGGTCATCATCTTAACTTAGAAGCGCCGCCTGTACTGCCCCATTCAGGCGGTTCTTTACATCTGACCTTGGACATTGATCTGCAGCGCCGCTGCGAAGCTATTTTGAAAGACAAAGTGGGCGCAATCGTAATCCTCGATGCCGACACCGGCGCTGTTCTTGCTATGGCAAGCGAACCGGGCTATGACCCCGGCGTCTTTGTGAATCGAGGAAGCGTCGCTGAACGTATGGAGTTGTTATCAGACGAAAAGCCCAATCGAATGTCCAACCGTGGGTTTCGAGAAGTCTATCCGCCCGGCTCCATTTTTAAGATCGTCCTTGCCGCCGCTGCCCTCGAAGAAAACCTCATCAACAACCATTCCCATTTCTTTTGTCCCGGCCATTATACCTTGGACGGCAAAGGGCGGCGCTGGCATTGTTGGCAGCGTTATGGACACGGCAACATGACCGTGGCGGAAGCACTCGCCTATTCTTGCGACGTCTTTTTCTACAATGTGGGGCGGCGCTTGGATGTGGATCGTATTGTCAGCTATTCCCATAAAATGGGGGTAGGCGTCAAAACAGGCATTGATCTGCCCGGCGAGATGGAAGGTTTGGTGCCGGGCCGTGAATGGAAAGCTGCGCTCAACGCCGATAAACCCGTGTGGGAGCAACAATGGTATCCCGGCGAAACCATTAACTTAAGTATCGGTCAAGGCAGCTGCACCGCAACCGTACTCCAAGGAGCCGTCATGATGGCATGTATCGTGAATGGCGGCTATCGGGTGCGCCCCTTTTTGAATAAAGACTTGGGCGAAGCACGGTCTGAAAAACTCTTCCGCGATGATACAATCGAAGAGGTCACCAAAGGGTTGCGCCAGTGTATTGNNCCCGTGGGCTCGTAGATGTGTATAAGAGACAGGTATTGAGAAGAAAACCACCTCAGCGACGGGTACCGGTAAAGCAGCCGCCATACCCGGGCTCGACATTATCGGTAAGACCGGTACCGCCCAGGTGGTGTCTCTTTCCAGTTTAGAATATTACCGTACCGAAGCAGATATCCCCTATGAGAAGCGGCATCATGCGTGGTTTGTCTGCGGTGTTTTGAACAAAAGCCCGCGCATTTCCGTAGCCGTTCTTATTGAGCATGGTCATTCAGGCGGCGCCGCGGCGGCGCCCGTAGCCCGCGAAGTCATTGAAACCTTTTATGACATCCCCACGGAAAAGCCGCTGCAGCTCGTTTCGGATAGAAGGTGAGTCCCCATGATCTATTCAGGAAAACAAGTTCAGCATCAAGATATCAGCGTGAAGCTGTTTAATGTTCGCAATGTAACCCATATTGATTGGTGGCTGCCCATGCTGGTGACGGCCTTGGCTGTGTGCGGGTGGGTCGTCATGTACAGCGCCTCACGCAATACGGAGGTTGCCTACCTCACCCGGCAGATCCTGTTCTTTGCTGTAGGCATCTTGGTCGCGTTCACGTTCCTCTGTTTTGATTATCGTTTCCTCGTCAGTATGGGCCCCTTTATGTATTTTATCGCCCTCAGCTTGCTGTTGTTAGTGATCTTTTTCGGGTCTTCCGCCAAAGGCAGCGAACGATGGATCAGCCTGGGCTTTTTTCGTCTTCAACCCTCCGAATATACGAAGCTGATCATGGTCTTTTTTCTGACCTGGTACTTTACCCGAATCGGTGAGCGTGTCAAAAAGCTGCTATGGTTTGCATTCACCTTCATCTTGGTCGCGCTGCCCATGGCGCTGATTCTCAAGCAGCCCAACCTGGGCACAGCGGCGTCCTTAGGACCGCTGACCTTGGCGATGTTGTATGTGGCAGGCTGCAGACGCCGTCATCTTGCTGTCGTCATTGTTGCGGGCTTGTGCGCCGTGCCCGTGCTCTGGTGGCAGATGAAAGACTTTGATCCCCAAGTCGTCTCTGATCAACGCTCCTTTTTCGATTTGAAGCACTACCAAAAAATGCGCATCTACACCTATTTGCATCCCGAATATGATCCCCAGGGCAGCGGCTGGCATACGCTGCAAAGCAAGATCACCATCGGCAGCGGCGGGCTTACGGGCAAAGGCTATTTGAAGGGAACCCAAACCCGGCTCAACTATCTGCCTGAGCATCATACGGACTTTATCTATTCCTTATTGGCAGAAGAATTCGGTTTTGTCGGCGCCATCTCCGTCATTGCCTTGTTCAGCCTATTGCTCTTACGCGGATTGACCTTTGCCCGCGATGCCGTGGACTTGTCGGGGACACTCCTCGCCACAGGGGTCGTGGTGATCCTCGCCTTTCATATCTTTGTGAACATTGCCATTACTGCCGGCATGATGCCCGTCACCGGTATACCTTTACCTTTTTTAAGTTACGGTGGCAACTTCTATATGACCACCATGGCGGGCATGGGCGTGCTGCTCAGTGTGCCGCTGCGCAAAAGGAATCATCTTCTCGCTGAAATGTCGGTGCCCGTGGGTCATGTTGAATTGTATACCCATGGCATGTAGCCGAGCCGCTGTGCCACGCTTGTATCACGGCTCAGAAAGAGAAACGCTCAAATTGGGGCAAGTAGGGCGCGTTCTTTTTGAATAGTTTGTTCACCAGCTGCTTAATTTCCGCCAAAGACAACACTGCTGCCGTAAGGGGATCATAGCAGACCGCATGATAGACGCCTTCCGCATCACCTGTTAATGCCGCCTCCACGGCCATCTCCTCGGAAGCTACGCTGATTTGGTTTAACGCCGCGCATTGAGGCGGTAGGGAACCGACGTGGATGGGATTGAAGCCTCTTCGGTTGATCAGTACCGGCACCTCCACACACGCCGCTTCAGGAAGGTTGGTGATCAGCCCCGTATTGGCAACATTGCCATTGAACAAAAAGGGCGTCCCGCCAACATAGGCATTGATAATATGGGCGGCATATTCGCCGCCTCGTTCCAGGCTCATGGGCGCGCCGTCGGCAAACCATTGATGCACTTCTTGACGCCACGTTTTTTCGACCCGCTGGTATTCCTTCAGGATATAGGCATAGACGCCGGGATTCCAATTGCTGCTGTGGGTGCAATATTTTTCGATCAGATCGGGCCGCTTGCGGAACCACCAGTTGTACTCGCTGTTGTGGCCGCTGGACTCGGTCACATAGTAGCCCAGATGTAAAAACATTTCGTTGCGCACCAATTCGGCATTGTAAATCTTCTTGCGTTTCATCGCTTGGTGGAGCCGCGGATAAGCATCTTCCCCATTGTGGTTAAATTCGAGATACCACGCCTGATGATTAATGCCTGCACACAGATAATCTACTTCCTCTATGGGCGCTCCGATCCATTCGGCAAGCATCGCCGCTGTGCCTTGTACGCTGTGGCATAAGCCGGTCACTTGTATGGAGGAGACTCGCTGCATGGCACGGCAGAGCATTGCCATGGGATTGGTGTAATTGAGTAAGATCGCTTGCGGGCAGTACCGCTCCATATCGCGGCAAATGTCGAGCATGGTCGGAATCGTACGGAGTGCGCGGAAGATACCGGCAGGGCCCCGCGTATCGCCGACGTTGATATCTACGCCGAAAGATTTGGGAATCGTAATATCATATTTCCACAAGTCGACCTCACCGCATAAAATGGTACAGCACACGGCATCGGCATCCTTCAAAGCGCGGCTCCGATCGGTATGGGCGGTGAGGCTTGCCGGATAGCCGCCTTGGTCCATAATCGCCTGTGCCGCGCGCATAGCGAAGTCCAGCCGTTCTTCATTAATATCTACCAAAGCGATTTCCCCATTGCGAAGGAGCGGAAAGGTCATCAAATCACGGATTAGTGCACGGGTGAAATTTAAACTGCCTGCGCCAATAAAAACGATCTTTGCCATGAGAATATGTCCTTTCTCCTTGAGACAACTTCGGTATCAGAATCTTATCACCCCGGCCGGGGCTTGCTAAGCAGTTTCTTTAAATGCTTGGGATCGCCAATCCATGCCAAAGCCTTTTCATGGTCATGGAAGAGGCGCTCCCTCTTTTTAAAGGCCGACGAATGAATGTCCCGCATCCCATTTTGTTTCCGGCCAATACCCAGATGGGCATGGAGCATTTCATGGTAGACTACTGAGGTCACGAAATAGTCCGGCACAAAGGCTTGATCCAAACGGGGATGGATGCGAATGGTTTTGCTCCTTTCGGTGTAAGAGCCGAAGCGGATACTCTTTTGTTTCCCCGCGCTGTCTCTGCCCCAGGTAATGACCGCCTTCACCGTATCCTCAAAATAGCGCTGGTTCAACTGCTTATATATGGCGTGCAGATCGTAGACTTTGCCCTGAGTCACGGCGCTGCGGGGCGCTGCACTTCGTTTCGCGATCTTCCCTTTATTGGTTTTCATAAAATCCAGGAAAAGCGTCTTATGTACTTTTGAATGGGGATGCTGCATCCAATGAACCAAGGCTTTGCGGATATTCGGGGGCGCGTCCAAAAACATACGGTGGAGACGAATCTTGACCAAGCCGCCGCGCCCTTGCGTCCGAAGTGACATGAGTGTGCTCGTGTTGTCCGTGATGGTCAGATCGACGGGAAAGTTTACCGACGCTTTAAGATCATTCCATAGGCTTTGATGCAAGGCGTCGTCGTGCAAAGGGTCAGGGACGGCGGGGCTCGGTTTCCTGTGTTCTTCTATAGACGCTGAGCGCGCAGCGTCCTTATCCGCCGTCGGGAAGAGTTCTAACTGAAGGGCGTTGGTGATCTTGTCTTTGTTCAAATGAGGGCGTACTCCTCTCTATACTTCAGCGCCTTATCATCAGGGGCTCTCATTTTCTTGTGCCTCTTCTGAAGGTTGCGTATCTTCCGCTGCCGTATCGGCTTCAGCCGCCTCCGTATGGCCGGGCTCTTCGGCGGCGTGTTCTTCGTCCGGGTCTGATTCTTCTTCCACGTCAGGGGTAGGGGCTTCCTCTTCCACTTCCGCTTCCATAGGCACATCCCCATCTGTGTCTGCATCCGCTTCTTCTTTCTCATCCCAACCATCTTCAGAGCGGGGAGTCAACACCTCGCCATAGATAATTTCTTCAAAGGGCGGATAGCTGCGCATAGGATCGAAATAGGGATCCATAGCAGCATCGCTGCGCGCACTTTCATTCAGCGCTACTGCCATTTCCAAATAATCGCAGGCTTCCTGAAAAGAACCGATAACGCTGAAGAGACAGGCGAGATTATAGGGCGGTTTCGCATTGTAGGGTTCGCTTTCCATGGCGAAGCGGTAATGGCTTTCTGCCTCCTCGTAGCGCTCTTCCAAGACAAGGAGATTTGCAAAGTTGTTGTGCGCCGCCACATCATAAGGATCCAGCTCCAAGGCGTGGAGCGACATAATTTCCGCCTCCTCGAAGCGTCCTAAAAGACGCAGCACCACGCTGAGGCTGTTGTAGGGGCGCACCCAATCGGGCTCCAGTTCCACTGCCTTGTTCAACAGGGATTCCGCCTCTTCCAAATAGTCTTCGCCTGAGCGCGCCAAGAGGATACCCAAACTCACATAGGGCCAGCTCCATGTATCCACATCCAAGATCACCTCACGGAGCAGTGCTTCCGCCTCCTCCGTGTTGCCTTCCCGCTCATATTGGAGCGCCAAGATATAGTGAGTCTGAGGGCTCGATAGAATGCCGTCGGCAGTGGCTGCCGCTACGAGCCGCGCCGCGTCTTGGGTCTCTTTAAAATACAAGACGGGATCGTTTTCAAGTAAGAAGAGCGCCTCCTCCGTTTTCTGCGCCATGTAGCGGGCATAGATCAGCCGCACAGGATCCACGACACGCCAAACCACGGTGAGCATAGTCCCGATAAGGAGGGCGCCCGCCGTCAGCCACAATTTTTTGTGCGTGAAGTTCATAACCTTTGCTATACGCCTGTGTTCAGCCTTGTAGATTCCTCTGATGGAAAGACAGAAGGATGTTCCGTCCTACAGATCCAACGCTTGCCCCATCAGCAACCCAAGCGTTACGCTATTATAACCCATTTAGGCTATGCAGGATCCCGGAATGGGAAGGGAAGCCGCAGCAGGTATATCGGCAGGCAGGCAGCAACCTCGTGTGAGACGGGATTGCGCCGCCGCAGCAATCATAGCGCCGTTGTCGATGCAATAGGCGAAGGGCGGCAGGTACAGATCCACACCGGGCAAGGCAGCAGCCGATTCACGAAGCCGTTTATTCGCTGCCACGCCGCCGGCAATGACGAGGCGGTGAATACCCGTTTTCTCCATGGCTTGCTCCGTCTTCAACAGCAGCGCATCAATGGCGGCACGCTGAAAGGAAGCGGCAACATCGGCTATGGGCGCGTCGGGGTTTTCCTGGACTGCATAGAGCACAGCCGTTTTCAAACCGCTGTAACTGAAATCCAAGGTATTGCGTGTTGCAAGTCCTTTGGGAAAGTTGAAGGCGTGATTATCGCCGTCTGCGGCACATTTTTGTATGGAAGGGCCGCCGGGATAGGGCAGTCCCAGCAAGCGCGCCACCTTATCGAAACACTCTCCAACAGCGTCATCCCGCGTATTGGCTAAGATCGTGTACCGGTGGGGTTCCTCACATTGGATGATCTGCGTGTGACCGCCGCTGACCACAAGCGCCAGATAGGGGAAGGCAGGGGCTGACTCTCCGAGAAAGACACTGAAGAGATGCCCTTCAATATGGTGGATAGGGATGAAAGGTATTTTCCAAGCTGCCGCTGCAGCCCGTCCGAAGCTTAAGCCGACCAAGAGCGAACCCATCAATCCGGGGCCGTAGGTGGCGGCGATGGCGTCCACAGGAGCCTTATCGTCTGTCCGTGTTAAACCTGCCGTTTCAATCGCTTCTGCCGCCAGTTGGTAGATCACTTCCGTATGCATCCGCGACGCGATTTCAGGCACCACACCGCCGAAGACACGATGCGTATCCACTTGCGAGATGACCACATTGGCAAGCACTTCTCTTCCGTCTTTTACGACGGCGACGCCGGTTTCGTCACAAGAACTCTCGATGCCAAGAATGATGCTCACCAAATCATCTCCGATATATGAACCAATTCAATGCCTTGCTCCGCCAGTTTGGGCAGGGACTCCGAAAGCACCGTCACCGTGTTCGGCCTGAAATGACCGATCGCAATGGCCCAGCCTGTTCGTTTCGCCTGATCCATCAGTTCTTTAAAGCGTCTGCGGATATCCCCGATATTATTCACATGGTCGAGAAAGATATTGCGTTCTGCGGCGGGGATCCCCATTTCAACGGCTTTGGAAAAGGCGCAGCTGCTGCCGATGGTGCGGCTGTCTACAAAAAACAATCCTTCCTCTTGGACTATTTCAAGAAACCAAGACATTTTTTCTGCATCAGTCGTAAACAAGCCGCCTGTATGGTTGTTCACACCAAGCGCCTCGGGGAACTGGGCGATACATTCACGGGTTCTTTCTTGGATTTCTTCTCGGCTCATTTCCAAACGCAATTCCCCGGGGAATCGGTTTTTGTTGCTTCGGCCCGCTTGCATGGGCATATGCAGCATGATTTCAAAGCCCTTATCCATCGCTAAATCGATGGTCTCACGGGCGAAAGGCGTACCCGGCAAGATGGAGAGGCTTAGCTGAGGGTCCAATTCCATGACTCGATGCATGACCGTGCCTCCATAACCGCCGTCATCAAGGATAATGCTGATATAGGCGGGATGCTCGTCGTCGCTCCCGTTGTCAGGAGCCGCCTCACGCACTTTGTCGGAGCCCGCCTGAGCAAGCTTCATCTGTGTTGCTTCGGGCAGCGCTTCAGGCACGGCGAGCAGAGAAGGCACCGCCGTATAAGGCGCCGCTTCTAGTTTTTCCACGGGCACGGAGGGCGCCACTGTGTCAGGGGCTGCTTCGTCAGCGGCAGCCGCGCTCTCCGCAATCACTTCTGCACCGGGCGGAGGCAGGGCGGACACCGATACCTTCGTAGGGGATTCGCCTTGGGAAGCATCCACAATGGTCTCTGTAAATTGAGGGGATAAAAAGGCTTCGTTCGCCAAAGCGGCGTTGTCTACCGCTTCTTTGGTCTCTGCAGCAAGATCAAAGGCGCCTTCATAGGTGTCGGTCGTGTCGTAGGCTTCCTGTGTACCTTCGTCTGCGTGCGGCGTGTCGGGCACTTCGTCGTTGCTTATCTCAGCGGCACCTTCCTGCGCCGCCCCTTCAGTCACCGCTGCTTCCTCGTCGAAAAGCGCGGGATCGCTAAGGATCTGACCGGGGCACAGGACCAGAAATTCCACACACAGGGCGTGTTGGTATTTAATGCGGATCAACAGTTTATCGGGGGACACCAGCTTTTTGGATAGGGCGATGTCTGCTTCCTGAAAGGCAGATTGCAGCGCTTGGTAAAAGCCCTGAGGCGTGGGATCACCATTGGCGACGACCATGAAACGGGTCGTCAGGCCGCCATGGGTCGGCGAGGAACGGACTGCTTCAATGGATAGGGAAGACGATGAGATGCCGCAGTTCAACGCCACGATGCGCGCCGATTCGATGATGCGGTTACATTCGTCAAAAAAAGGATCCTCCGTCGGCCTCGACGCCAAGTGCATTCGCACCAAAGGCGCATCCTTTGACGGGGAGGGATAGCTTTCGTAAAAGGGTGATTGTGAAGGGCTCCTGTCTTCTCCGCCCGACGGTCTATAGGCAGGTGTATCGGCGTAGCCCGTGCTCGTACTGTAGGCGCTCAGACAAAGATCCGACGCCGCGAAAAACATAGCTTGCTCGTCAAAGGTCTGCATCTGCGCGTGAACAGTGCCTGCGATAAGAGGCTCGCCCTGAGAAGCCTCTCCCAATTGGATCGGGATATGACGCCACAGCGTGGGCATTAGTATCAGGAAAATAAGGAGGCAGGCAAAATGCAGTTCAGACCGTAACACAGGGCGGCGAAGCAAACGCATCAGCGCCGCCCCTTTAGAGATCATCATGTTCT
>LSQX01252343.1_pt2 | contig 11725 bp, 9 predicted proteins | sample 654561 | NCBI WGS metagenome assembly LSQX01 (sample SAMN04489861, study PRJNA283612) | anaerobic digester metagenome | isolation source: 4 biogas reactors fed with cattle manure at either 37C or 55C with and... | place: Denmark: Kongens Lyngby | collected 2014 | reverse complement strand
GAAATTACTTCAGGACAGAGAAAAACTGCTGTCGGTCAGCCAATATATTCATGGTACACCAGAGGTTATGCAGGCGTTAATTCTGCCAACGGATTACCTCAGTGGTATCTGAACGGGATCGACGGAGAAGTTACAAATAATTATTACGATCCGGCTATCGATCTGGCCTTTCAGGGTGGAAGTGCGTTGCCTACCCATACCGGAGGCTTTGGAACTCATTTAGATTATAAAGGTATCTTCCTTGATGCTAATTTCTTCTTTGCCGGCGGACACAAGGTGTTTGAAGACTGGTCATTCTATACTCACCATACAGGTGTTTACACTCTCCTCTATTACAATGGAGTCGAAGATCTGATGAACAGATGGCAGGAAGAGGGCGATGTGACTGATGTACCTAAAGTGGTGTACAGTGGAACTGCTTACGATGCCTCCAGCCCTTCTACAAGATTCCTGTACGACGGTGATTATATAAGGCTGAAAGACATTGTAATAGGTTATTCACTGCCTTCATCAATAGAGAACAGGATAGGATTCAGTGACGTCACCATATTCGCCAGAGGAACGAACCTGTGGACATGGGTGAAAGACAAAGATCTTAAATATGACCCTGAAGTGAGAGCCGACGGTTACACGCGACTTACCACTCCACCAGTCAAATCAATAGTGTTTGGCTTAAACTTAAAATTCTAAGGACATGAGAAAATTATCTATTATAACATTAGCAATTGCATTATTGGGAATATCATTCTCATGCAGCAAAGAAAGCCTTGATCCTACTCTGGCTCAGTCAAAAATCCTTAAGGAATCCATAAATACTTCTGAAGATCTTTATGTATTGATGAACGGGGTTTATAACAGGATGACACAAGCCACTTACTATGGCCGTGATCTTATTATCTTCAATGAAGTAAGATCCGACAATTGTTTCTCAAATGGTAACTCCGGGAGATTTGTTACAGTAGCTGCCATGGCTTTGGGAAATAGCGAAGCTTATGTAACAGATACATGGACCCAGATTTATGCAGTTATTTCTGCCGCAAACCTCGTCATTGAGTCTGCCAGTATAGTAGAGGGAGATCAGGATGAGATAAACCATATTAAAGGACAAGCTCTGGCAGCAAGAGCACTGGCACATTTTGATCTCCTGAAACTTTATGGCCAACAGCATGTTACAGGCGGGGACCAGACTCTTGGTATTCCTTATGTAACAGAATTCAAAAGCGATAACCTGCTGCCTGCCAGAAATACGGTTGCTCAGGTAAGAACAGCTATTGAAACAGATCTTTCTGATGCTCTCGATCTTATGTCTGAGGGACTGAATGATCCTTCAAAACAGTTTTTCACTACCTGGGCCGTGAATGCACTACAGGCAAGAGTAGCAGCTTATTTTGGTGACTGGCCTGCAGTGGTTACTGCATGCGAAGCTGTCATAGATTCTGAGGAATTTGATATTGTTGAAGCAGAAAATTTCGTTAAAATATGGACGAATGACAGTCCTGTAAATTCAATATTTGAACTGGCTTTCAGCAATATTGACAATCAGAATATCGATGGACTTCAGTATATCTACCGTGGTAATAATTACGGAGATATAGAGGTTCTTTCCGACCTTAGCGATCTCTTTGAACAGGGTGATGTAAGGGGAGATACTCTTGGAATGATAGGGCTGGAAGGTACAAGAATCAGAAACATGGGCAAATATCCGTCTATTGATTATTCCGATGACATTTTCCTTATCAGGTATGAAGAAGTTGTTCTTCTGTACGCCGAAGCTCTTTTTGAGATCAATAATGCTGATCCTGATGCTCTGGTATGGCTTAACAAGATACCGGAAAACAGAAATGCAACACTCTATACTGAAGCAACAAAGGATAATATTATGCTTGAAAGAAGAAAAGAGTTAGCTTTCGAAGGTTTCAGATTCGACGATCTGGCACGTACGGAAAGTGACATACCTCTTGTCAGTCCTCTTCAGCAGACACATGACGGACCGTTATACGGAAGCTATAAATATGCATTCCCTATACCAAGAGTTGAACTTAATGCCAACTCCAGTATGGTCCAGAACTTTGGTTACAGTAGTACCAAGTAAAGATATATATCTTTAATATTAAGAGGCCGTCTCATATCATTAGTGAGACGGCCTTTTTAATAAATTATTCCTGGTGATTTCCTGTCCTGCTTTGTCGCCCCTTCTGTTCTCCCACTCCAATATCTGAAAACAGCATCAACTCCCCTTCAATTTTTTCTCCTGACGCGGAATTTCTGCTTCTTCTCCTGACGCGGAGATTCCGCGTCAGCTACGATATCTGTACCTTTTCTGACCCCCTTCTTCAACTCCTTCAACTTTTTTCAACTTCTTCAACCTTCTTCTTCAACCTTCTTCATGAATCTTAACCCTTTTGATTTTTATAAGCCTATGCGAATAATTACTTATTTCCTGCTTATATATGCCAAGATGATCAACAGGATCTATCCTGACTCTTCCGGAAGCATGAATTATAAGACCCTGAGAAAGAATAATACCCGTGTGAGTTATTTGTCCACCGGCATGCCCAAAGAAAGCAAGGTCACCAGCCCTTGCTTCAGTGATAAAAGTGATCTCTTCTCCGTTTTCTGCCTGTTGCCAGCTGTTGCGCGGGAGGGTTATACCATGAATCTTAAAGACCAACTGTGTGAAACCTGAACAATCAAGTCCCGGGGCTATCCTGCCTCCCCATATATAAGGACAGTTGATGAATCTCATGGCTGTATCAGACAGTGATTCATTAATTGTTACATACGATTCTTTGAAGTCATGGGCTGTTGTATAGATATGATCAGCAATACGGAAGGTATGGTTTTTATAATCAGGATTATATATTTCACATCCAGCTTCCAGTATCATTTTTGTGTTATCATTCTTATAACAGAGCAGTGATCTGTTCAGTATAAAACTTTTTTCAGGCGTATCATGACCTGATTGTTGCAAGTGGTCCATATCTATCCAACCGGAAGAACCATCAAAATCTGTTCTGATCTTTGTCCAGTTGTCAATCTTGTCAAGTATGCAGTATGTTTCCCCGAAGAGTACCTGACTGAGCATTTCTGATCTGTGAGCAGGTGCTATTCTTAACGGAACAAAAACATTCTCGCATATAAAACGTTTCATATATTAAAAATTTATTAAAAATACTACATTTACTCAACAAAATATAAAGTTGAAATGGAAGCTTCAACAGTACGACAAAACGATTTTCAGAAATTCAGAAAAACAATAATTGACATACTGTTATTCATTATCAGTGCGTTAGTAGTGTCAGTGATACTCGTCAGAGGCAGAGAATATGACAGAATTAATATTAGCGGAACGATTATAGTTGTTACTGTTTATTATACTTCACTCTATCTTTTTCTGCTTCATTTCAGACCTGAAGCCCTGAAGGTTATCCGCAAAACCTTTTTTATTCTTCTGTCAATAATTATATTTCTGCTATTAACTAAATTAGCTTTAAATTATCAGATCAGAAACATAATTTATATAGTTCCCTATGCTGTTATTCCTGTTATAATAAGGACATTTTATGATTCGCGTCTGGCACTTTTCACATTGCTGATGACTCTTCTTCTTGCTGGCTTCCTGGTTGAGGATCCGTTTCCCTTCGTCATTCTGAATTTCTTTACAGGGATGGTTGCTATTTACACGCTTACTAATAATTTCCGCAAAAGCAGATTGTTTTTTACCTCACTGATGGTGATAGTCAGTTACTATATTTTATGTCTTGGATTGACTATAATGGACAATGGCAGTCTGAGAGATCTCGTCTTGTCTGATTATATTCTCTTTACTGTAAACGGATTCCTTGTTTTAATAACCTTCCCTCTTATAATCTTTTTTGAACAAAAATTCCTTTTGATATCAGATACCACTCTCTTAATGCTGGCGGATCCTAATCAGCCTCTCTTAAGGAAACTGGCCACTGAAGCTCCCGGTTCATACCAACATTCTCTTCAGGTAGCCAATCTGGCAGAAGAAGCTGCCCGGGCCATAGGTGCCAGCATGCATCTTGTACGTACCGGAGCTCTTTATCATGATATAGGGAAAATAGCTGAACCGGCATTTTTTATAGAGAATCAAAGGGAAGGAGTCAGTCCTCATGACAATCTTGACCCAAAGGAAAGTGCCCGTGTGATCATTAATCATGTAAAACATGGCGTTGTGCTGGCGAAAAATTATAAAATACCTGTACAGGTAATTGATTTTATACGGACTCATCATGGTACTACTGTAGCTTATTACTTTTACAAAAAGTATGTTGATTTGCATCCCGAAGAAAAAAATAACCAGAAGGCTTTTACATATCCGGGTCCAAAACCTTTTTCAAAAGAGACAGCAGTTGTGATGATGGCTGATGCTGTTGAGGCATCATCCAGAACACTGGGCAAATATACTGAGGAAGGTATCAGTGAAGTAGTGGAGAGAGTTATGTATCTTCAGGAACAGGATGGACAATATTCTGATGCTCCGCTTACTTACAAGGATATTTCGGATATAAAATCTGTTTTTAAGAGAAGGCTTTCCAATATCTACCATGTCAGAATAGCCTATCCCGACAGATTCTAAGAAGTGTCAGCGCATATCGATAACCTCGACTCCTTTGTATTTTGATGCCGTAAAACTGAACATATCCGGTTCAGTCGTTTTCCCCAGATCATAATCCTTAACAGACAGCGTTAAGGTAATACCGTCTCTTCTCTTATATTCGGCACTAAGGAGTTTTAATGAAGGTTTTTCTATGTTAAGTCTCACTCTGATCAGTTCCTCTTTGGTGTCTTCAGGATACAGATCGATCAGCCATGAATTGGTTTTTTCCTGCAATAACCTGCATTTATATCCGCTCTTATACATAGTAAAAATCGATGAAGGACGGCTCTGAAAAGAATCATCATCCTTGTCAGGTTCTGTAATAGTCACTTCTCTTTCGGCCGGCAGGTAACTCCACGATGTTTTACCATTGTACCATATTATATTATCAGGTAGATCAAGTTTATAGCTGTCTTTGCTCAGAATAACCGAGCCAGTAATAGTGTCACGGTAATTCTCCATCTGGTCGTCAGTTATTAAAAGAAAGTCAATTGATACGGAAGGTGCTGATATTGCTGCAGAGGAGAATTTGTCCAGAATACTTACTGCAGCCTGATCGCTCTGACTTTTCAGCGTTATGAATGGGATCAGAATAAAAAATAAAAGGATAAAAATGTTTCTCATGATAATCTTTTTATTCAAGATTATTCAAAATCTGTTCCAAAACGTACATATCAGGACATAAAACATCTCTGGCTTTGCTTCCTTCAAAGGGACCGACAATTCCTGCGGCTTCAAGCTGGTCAATGATCCTGCCTGCCCTGTTGTAACCAATTGACAGCTTCCTTTGTATGAGAGAAGTTGATCCCTGCTGATGCTGGACAACCAGTCTGGCTGCTTCATCGAACATAGGATCTCTTTTTTTCAGATCAACCTCAAGGACGCCTGATTCTTTATCATCAATATATTCCGGCAGATGCATCGCATCGGGATAACCCTGCTGGGAACCGATATATTCAGTCAGCTCTTCTATTTCCGGAGTATCGATGAAAGCACATTGAACCCTTACAGGTTCACTTCCTGATGATACCAGCATGTCGCCACGGCCTACCAGCCTGTCGGCGCCCGTTGAATCAAGTATTGTCCTGGAATCGATTGAAGAGAAAACACGAAAAGCAATACGTGTCGGGAAATTGGCTTTTATAAAACCGGTGATGATGTTGGCCGACGGTCTCTGTGTCGATATAATAAGATGAATACCTATCGCTCTTGCCAGCTGTGCAAGTCTTCCTATAGGCCCTTCTATTTCCCTCCCCGCAGTCATTATCAGATCAGCAAACTCATCAATAATAAGGACTATATAGGGAAGATATTTATGGCCTTTCTCAGGATTCAGTTTTCTTGATATGAATTTTTCGTTATACTCTTTGATGTTTCTTGACTGGGCTCCTTTTAAAAGCTCAAGCCTGTTATCCATCTCAATACAGAGGGAGTTGAGTGTGTTGATTACCTTTTGGGTATCTGTTATTATAGCATCTTCTTCTCCTGGAAGCTTGGCAAGAAAATGACGCTCAATCTTTGAATATAAAGGTAACTCTACTCTCTTGGGATCAATCAGGACAAATTTAACCTCAGCAGGATGTTTTTTATAGAGGATAGAGGTTATTATAGCATTTATCCCCACCGATTTACCCTGTCCTGTCGCTCCGGCAACAAGCAGATGAGGCATCCTGGTAAGGTCAACAATGTATGGATCGTTAGTTATAGTACGGCCCAGGGCCAGGGCAATATCGAATCTTGATTCCTGAAAAGCTTTTGAAGTGATAAGGGACCTCATGGAAACCATCTCCGGATTTTTGTTCGGTACCTCAATGCCTACAGTGCCTCTGCCTGGAATGGGAGCTATTATCCTTATACCCAGAGCAGAAAGATTCAGGGCAATATCATCTTCAAGCGATTTAATACGGGCCAGTCTTACACCTCGCTCAGGGACAATCTCATAAAGTGTCACCGTAGGACCCACTGTTGCAGAGATTTTCCGGATACTAATTTTATGGTCGCCAAGTGTTTTGATGATATTTTCCTTATTTTCAAACACTTCTTTATTATCAAAAGCACTTTCTGATTTATGCTCTTTTAGTATTGATATGGGAGGGAATTTATATCTGGAAAGATCCAGCCGAGGATCATAATTATCCATTATCTGTTCCACTTCCTCTTCTGACAGAATATCTTTAGCCTCAGGTTTTGTAATGTTAATATCAACATCCTGATGACGTTTATTATCTGTCTTATCTTTATCCAGATCATGTATAAGTGATCCGCTCAGGGGTGGGAGTCTGTCATATACCCTTTCTTCATCAGTAGTGACAGTTCTGTTTTTAACGTGAAATGATACCTGGCTTTCATCATCATTTTCTTCTCTTTCATCTGTTCCCGGATGAAGGAGTGTACTTGATATCCCGGATACTTCTTCTCCGGTATCAGAGGAATCATCATTGCCTCTTCCTGAGAAAGGTGGCATAGACGGTACTTTGATCTTAAAGACAGAAGGAGACACTCTTAAAGCAAACACCAGATATGTGAGAGTGATGAGACCGATAAGAATACCTGTCCCGATTTTCCCCATAAAGGCATTAAGCCATCTTGTAATTACGAAACCCTGTGCTCCTCCGGGCCCGCCGAACAGGTAACCGTCTGATTGACCAAATATATAACTGAGAATGAGAGAAAGAATAATAGCAGCAAAAGTAAACCTGGACATGAGATTCCATAACCTGATCCCCGGAAATTTTAACAAATAAAGGCCTATTGATGCTATTATGGCAGGTATGAAAAAAGCCCCGAAACCGAAACCGTATCCAATTATCATTTTGGCCAGAAAATGCCCGCTTTTACCTGACCAGTTCCTCACTTCTACCTCGGGTCCGGATATTATATCAGCATTCTGAAGACTGAGATCAGTCTTCCACCAGAAAAGGTAGGAGATACAGGCAATAAGCAAATACAAAGCAAATCCTGTTATGAGGATGCCAAATACGAACTCAATCTTTTCATTACCGACAGATGACTTTGACCTGGATGAATTTTTACTCTTCCTGCCGCTTTTTATTTTATTATCTTCTTTTTCTTTACTCATTACAGTTAGAAAAATGCAAGGCAAAGTTAATAAAATTGACCTGCACAATGCAGGAGAAAATTGTTTTTATACACAATTACAATTATAGACATTCAGCCGAAACAAGAAGACAGAAGCGCGGGTATTGATCTTTTAATTGCCCGTTCAAAGAGTCGAGATCTTGTAAATAAATCTGTTTATCTCTTCACGGGATACCCTGATATATTTCTCTCTTCTCTCGAATGTTTTATCCTCAACCTCTTTTTTATAGACAGTCTCAGCATCAAAATGTAATTCAGCAGGACCCAGAAGAAAAAAGAAATCCATCAGAACACCGTCTATTTCATGAAAAGGGGTTCCTGCATTCGGGTTCTTGACATTTATTTCATCAGTATACCATATATTGTAAATCTTTCCCCTGTCTGCAGGGAAGGTTATTTCAGCATTTCTGCAATTATAACCGCAAATAACTTCAGTCCTGCCTGTCTTTTTTATTTCAATGTCACTCATTGCATCAAAACCCGGATGTAATTCTCCCGGATCTGCAGCATAATAGTATCTCCATGTGAGCAGACTTATATAGGTATCATATATCTTATCTTTGGGATTGGACAGGTTCAGAATCCCTGAATTACCGAAGGGGGCAGATATATCAAACAAGATCTTGTCATCCTTGAATGAAACTATCAGGTTTTTTGGCATAATTTCTCTGGGCAGAAGGCCTGATTTGCCGGCATAACTGATACTATAATGGATCTCTCCTTCATCAATATATTTCCCCCCTTTATGTTTGCAGGAATATCCTGTAACTCCAATAATGAAGGCGAAAAAAAATACAGATCTCAATCTCACTAAATACTGTTTTATGAATTACGTAAATGTAATATTTTTTTTTATTCCATTCCTTCAGTATTTTCATGGGCTATAAATAAGAATTGTTACCTGTATGATATCTGTTTTCATGTAAGACAGAGGATCAAATTTTTATTAAATTTGCAGTTTTATCAGCTTTCGGGTAATCCCGGGAAATAAATTTTTTTACTATGAGTATCAATCTTAAAAACAGGCATTTTCTTAAACTACTTGATTTTTCTCCTGAAGAGATACTTTATCTTCTGGAATTATCTTCAGAACTCAAAACATCGCGTAAGGAGAATAGAGAAAGGCAATATCTTAAAGGAAAGAACATTGCCCTGATATTTGAAAAAACTTCGACCCGTACCCGTTGTGCTTTTGAAGTTGCAGCTTTCGATCAGGGAGCAAATGTTACCTATCTCGGGCCCTCTGGTTCGCAGATAGGGCATAAAGAATCAATGAAAGACACTGCCAGGGTACTTGGCAGGATGTACGATGGTATAGAATACCGGGGCTTTGGTCAGGATATTGTTGAAGAACTTGCCCGCTATGCAGGCGTACCTGTATGGAATGGCCTCACCAATGAGTTTCACCCTACACAGGTGCTGGCAGATTTTATGACTATAAAAGAATATTCGGCAAAGCCTCTGCAGAAAGTCACTTTATGTTATCTTGGTGATGCCCGTTATAATATGGGTAATTCTCTTATGGTTGGATCAGCTAAGCTGGGTGTCGATTTCAGGATTGCAGCCCCGAAAGAATTTCAGCCTTCTGAAGATCTGGTCAGGGAATGTAATGACATCGCCCGGTCAACAGGTGCTAAGATACTTGTTACTGACAAGCTTGATGATGCAGTCAAAGGTGCTGATTTTCTTTACACTGATGTGTGGGTTTCAATGGGAGAAGCGGAATCTGTATGGGCTGAGAGGATCAATAAGCTGAGACCATACCAGGTGAACAGGTCGGTCATCGGAAAAACAGGCAATCCGGAGCTCAGATTTCTTCATTGTCTGCCCGCTTTTCATAACAGGGAGACGAAGGTGGGAGAGGAGGTGTACAGCAAGTATGGACTTGACGGTCTGGAGGTTACGGAAGATGTTTTTGAATCGGAAAACTCCATAGTTTTTGATGAAGCTGAAAACCGTCTTCATACAATCAAAGCAGTTATGGTTGCCACTTTGGGTGAATAATAAATATCTTTTTCCCTTTTTCTGCTTTTTGTGAAATATAAGACCAAAGATTGATCTTTATTTTATCAGCTCCCTGACGAAATAAAAAGTCAGAACAAACGATGCTGCAAGCTTAAGTCCTATACCTGTAAGAAAACCAAGCAGACTCCCGAAACCGGCCTTAATGGCATATTTAATATCATCTTTAAAAATAAGTTCTCCTACAATAGCCCCGATAAGCGGACCTGCTATTATACCTACAGGCCCAAGGAAAAGACCTATTATCAGGCCGACAGTAGCTCCGCGTGTGCCGTACTTAGACCCTCCGAATTTTTTTGTACCCCATATAGGTACAACATAATCAAGCAAGGTGACAATAATAGTCATGACGGCCAGTATAATAAGTATGTTGGCAGAGAAATGTCCGAATCTTGAAAAATGAAGAAGTATCAATCCCAGATAACTGACAGGAGGACCCGGCAGTACAGGCACCAGACAACCTATTATCCCTGTCAGCATAAGGATAATTCCCAGTATAAGAAGAATATAGTCAGGCATTCAGGTTTTGTATAAAGACAGAAAGATTATTTCTTGCCGAGATCGTCAAATTCAATATTGGTAAACTCTTTTGTACTAAGAACCTCATCACCCGTATTATCTTCAATATCTGAAAGGGAATGTGTCCTCTCTGTCTCATCCCTGCCGTTATCAATATAAGCTACAGCATCTCTTAACCCTTCGGTAAACTTGTCAAAGTCCTCCTTGTAGAGAAAGATCTTGTGTTTTTCATAAAACACTTTCCCTTCCTTGCCCATACGCTTCTTGCTTTCTGTAATAGTAAGATAGTAATCTTCCTTTCTGGTAGCTTTTACATCAAAAAAATAAGTCCTTTTTCCGGCACGGACAACCTTTGTGAAAATCTCCTCCTTCTGGTTCTTTTCTCCATTCCCGTTTACATCTTCTTTTATTCCGCTTTCTTCTTCCATTTCTAAGTAAGTTAATGTTAGGGGTTTAATTCATGTTGTCAAATGTAATAAATATTTTTTCAAATAAAAACCGGGCAAAGGAAATGTCCGGGTTTTTTTGTATACTTGTTTTGATGGTAAGGGAAAAAGAGTATTTTTGCCCGTAAATTCCAGGTTCTTTAAATATGATAAGCAGAAGACTATTACGGATAAAAGCACTTATGGCTCTCTATGCTTTTAACCGCAGACAGGATGATGACCTGCCAAGGGCTGAAAAAGAATTATTATTCAGCATTGAGAAAACATATGATCTTTATTTTTATATTCTGCTCCTTTTGGTAGAATTATCAGATATAGCCGCTGACAGAATTGATAAAGCTCTTAATAAAAAGATGCCCACATCCGAAGATCTCAATCCAAACAGACGTTTTGCCGACAATGTTCTGATATCCCAAATAAGAAAGAATTCTGAATTAAAAAAATACGTCTCATCCTCCAAATTGTCATGGGTTAATTATAGCCATGTGCCCCGTACAATTTATAATACACTGGTTTCATGGGATCCTTACCGACTTTATATGACATCGCCCGAAAACAATTATCAGTCTGACAAAAAATTCATCCTTAAGCTTGTAAATGAATTGTTGCCCGACTCCGAAGACCTTGCCGGATTTCTCGAAGAACAGAGTATTTACTGGAATGATGATCTTGAATATGTGCTGGTGATGATCGGGAAAACACTGAAAAAGTTCAGATCAGCCTCAGATGATTCTATTACACTCATGCCTCTTTACAAAAACCATGAAGATGAAGAGTTCGTGAAACAGCTTTTCAGAAAAACAGTCCTTCACTCAGGAAAAAACACGGAGCTTATCGAGAATAATACAACTAACTGGGAAATAGAACGGATAGCACTAATGGACATACTCGTGATGCAACTGGCTGTTACGGAAATTATGGAATTTCCTGAAATACCTGTGAAAGTAACTCTTAATGAATTCATCGAGATAGCTAAGTATTATTGTACAGCAAAAAGCAGTACATTTGTCAATGG
>LSQX01017157.1_pt2 | contig 11725 bp, 11 predicted proteins | sample 654561 | NCBI WGS metagenome assembly LSQX01 (sample SAMN04489861, study PRJNA283612) | anaerobic digester metagenome | isolation source: 4 biogas reactors fed with cattle manure at either 37C or 55C with and... | place: Denmark: Kongens Lyngby | collected 2014 | reverse complement strand
ACACCGAGCCGGTCCACGTTTCCTCGCCACGCTCAGGCTACCGTGACATGTTCCCGCCGGGATCGCCGGATGCCGAGGCAGCGGCAGAAGATGAGGTGCTCTGTTATGCCGGCTACCAGAACGCCAAGTCCACCAGGCGCCCCGTGGTTTATGCGGGTGCCAACGACGGCATGTTGCATGCATTTGATGCCAAGACCGGGAAGGAGCTGTGGGCCTATGCTCCTGATACGCTGATCCGCAACGGCCGGCTTCAGGCAATGACTGTGGCAGATGCAGACCTGGTCCCGGGTGTGGATTCGGCTGTGCGGGAGCGTGATGTCTTCCTGAAACGTGACTTGCTGGGTCTTCACGGTTCCTGGCGCACGATCCTGCTCGGATCACTGCGTCTGGGTGGCCGGGGCATTTACGCGCTGGATGTGACTGATCCGACGCCGGCCAACGAAAATGCCGCCGGTGGCACGGATGGCCTGGTGCTGTGGGAGTTCACCAGCGGGGATACGGTCAGCGCGGAAGACGACGAGCCCTGTGCTGCGGGTTCGCGCTCGTGTGCGTCTCTGGGCTACACCTATGATTCGGCCAACGTCGCGCGTATCAAGTATGAAGACAAGTGGGTCGCAGTGGTTTCCAGTGGGTATTTTCCGGAGAATGGCGATGTTGCGGCCAAGCCCACTGATATCTCCGAGCCCGCTGCCAAGCGCACTTCCCTGCTGGTGATCGACCTGGCGACGGGTGAATTGATCCGTGAGATCAGAACGTCGCTGGCACCACAGATACGGCCTTCCGGATTCAAGACCTATGGCCTTTCCACACCGATGGTGTATGACGAAGGGTCGGATCAGGTGGATGACGTGGTCTATGCCGGTGACCTGGCCGGAAACCTGTGGCGTTTTGACCTCTCGTCCGACGATCCGGCCGACTGGTCGGTGGACCTGATGTTCACCACATACGATGAGGGTGGTGCCGACGAGGCGGGCCACCAGCCCTTCGTGTTCAACCCGACTGCGTTGCGTGACCCGGTTACCCGGCGTCCGATTCTGGTGATCGGTTCAGGCAAGTACTTGGGCGAAGATGACCGGACAAGCCTCATCAAGCAGCAGGCTTATTATGGTATTCGTGATTATGGCCCCGGCTCCGAATACTATCCGATCCGCCCGGAGCAGCTGGTGACGCAGAAGCTTGAACAAACCGGCAGCGAGCGTGAAATCACAGGTTATACCAAGCCTGCTGTGGGCAAGGTTCAGGCGGGTACTCCTGCCATGCGCATGGCGAGTAACGATAGCGGATCTGCGATTGTTTCCAATGTTCCTGCTCATGGCTGGAGAATGCCACTGAATATTGCCGCCGAGCCGGGTGAGCGTGCGCAACGGCGTGCGATTCCGATGACTACTGCCAATGTTGCGATTCTCTATGGACTGATTCCGAAGAGTGATGACCCCTGCGATCCGGGTGCCCGTTACTCGGTGATGGTGGTGGGTGGTGCGACCGGTTCCGCGCTTGCTGTGGGCGAAGATGAGGTTGCCGGCAGCGGTGAAGGGGTTGTCGGTGGTGTTGCCTCCACGCCGTCCCCGCCTGCCGATCCGGTGGTGGTACGTGGCGGCGGACGCGTGGTGATCCCGGGCCTGAGCGATCAGTTGGGTGATGACGTGAAGGATGCGCTCGACTCGGCTACTCCCCCGTGGCACCGTGGCGCCTGGCGCGACCTGCTTGACTGGTAATGACCACTGATATTCCCGGAGGGCTCGTCCCTCCGGGACTTTGAGAGAATCGAGGTTAATTCAATGCACATCCGCCAGCGTGGCTTCACATTGATTGAATTGATGGTGGTGGTGGCGATCATCGCCATCATCGCTGCGATTGCATATCCGAGCTATTCGAATTACGCCTATCGCGCCCGTCGTGCCGATGGCAAGGAATTTCTGATGCGGATTGCGGCGGCGCAGGAGCGGTATTACACCGCACTCAACAAGTATGCGGATGATGTGGGCAAGTTGAATCTTTCCGACAAATCCGAGCATCAGTATTACGAGCTTGATCTTGCCACTGCCAACAATGATCAGAGCTTCACCGCGACTGCAAAGCCCGATGGTGTCCAGGCTCCGGACAAGTGTGGAGAGCTGATCCTGACAAGCACCGGTGCACGCGATTTTTCGGGCGACGAATCCAACGGCAAGTGCTGGTAACCAGAAGGTTTTTCCTCATGTTTTCGCCCAGTCCAGGATTTTTGTAGGAGCGGCCTCGGCCGCGATGGAGCTTCCCTTTGCTGCCAGGGTTCGCCTTTTTTCAGACGTGGCCTTGATGGGGAACTGGCTGCCTCAGCGCAGAAATGTGAGTGAATCCTTTTCGCGCCCCCTTGCGGGTGCGCTCCTACCCCGGTTCATGCTGCTTGTCGCTGTGCTGTCGCAGGGTTGAATATGGGGCCGGGATCACCCATCTGGACAGGCAGGTTTCCTGTCCCGATTCCATGACCAGCATCGCTTTTTCCACTCTTCCCCTTTCCGAGCTGCTGGCGATGACGCCGGAGGGTCTGACGTGGTTGGGTGAAGAAGAGCGGGAACGTGTTTCCACGCTGAGCCATCCCCGACGCCGCGAGCAGTACCTGGCCGGGCACTGGTTGGCGCGTTGTCTGCTGGCAGCGGCGGAGGGCGGGGATCCGCTGGCGTGGTCGTTGCGGCGTTCTGAATCCGGCGCGCCATTGGCGTTTTTTCGTGGCCGCCGCAGTGCGCTGCATCTGTCGCTGTCGCATACCAGCGGGCAGGTCGCGTGCGCCGTGGCGGGCGTTGCGGTCGGCATCGATATCGAGCAACCACGGCGTGAGCGCGATTATCTGGCGCTGGCCGAGTCCTTGTATGACTGCGCTTTCCACTCTGAACTTTGTGCCTGCGATGAGGCCCAGCGGCGGACGGCGTTTTTCAGGCGCTGGACACTGGACGAGGCCCGCGCCAAGTCCACCGGCGAGGGCTTGCGCATGCACGCGCTGCGCAAGCACGCCTGGGTGCCGACGCAGGAATCGCGAGCGGCCGGGTGGACCTGGGATCTGGACGCTGGTTGGCTGGCACTGGCACTGGCGGATGATACGGATACGTTGCCGGCACGGTTCGAGATTCAGGGCGACGTCGCAGCGCAGACGCCGCGTCACTGGCGCATGGAAACACGCGGGTAGGTTGCGGCGCCGTCGGTTGACCAACCCCGGTTGTTGAAAAGCGTCTCACCGCTTCGCGGCTTGATCCGAGCCATGGCCTCGCCGCCGAGCCGGGGATTCCAAAAAATGACAGGCGTAGATCGGTTCAAGCGCCACAGGCGCGGAGCCGACGTGTGCCGACCCGCAGTGCCAACCATCAGGTTCCTCCATCGGAACGGCTAAACTGTCGCGATGCCTCTGATCACTTTCAACCAGGTCGACTACAGCGTCGGCGGTCCCTTGCTGCTCGACGATGTGCAGCTTTCCATTGATGCCGGCGAGCGTATCGCGCTGATCGGGCGCAACGGCGCTGGCAAATCCACGTTGCTGAAGCTGATTTCCGGCGAATTGCAACCCGATGACGGGCAGATCCGCCTTCAATCCGGCGTGCGGATCGCGCGACTCGAACAGGAGGTGCCGGCCGGCGCCGATGGCAGCGTCTTCGAAGTGGTTGCACAGGGGCTGGGCGGGCTGGGTGCGGATCTGGCCGAGTTCCATCGGCTCAGCCATGCCGAGCAGGTCGATGCGCATGCGCTGGGCGAGGTGCAGGCGCGGATCGAGGCGGTGGAGGGCTGGTCGGCCGATCAGCGTGTCTCCGATACGCTGATGACGCTCGGGCTGGATGGCGAAGTGCTTTTCGCGAAGCTGTCCGGTGGCATGAAACGCCGCGTGCTGCTGGCGCGTGCGCTGGTGTGCGCGCCGGATCTGCTGCTGCTGGATGAGCCGACCAACCATCTGGACATCGCCGCGATCGACTGGCTGGAACTGTTCCTGAAGAACTGGAGCGGCGCGCTGGTGTTCATCACCCATGACCGCCGCTTCCTGCGCGCGCTGGCCACGCGCATCGTCGAGATCGATCGCGGCCAGGTCAGCAGCTGGCCCGGCGATTGGGACAACTATCTGCGCCGGCGCGAGGAACGGCTGCACGCCGAGGCGGTGGAAAATGCGCGCTTCGACAGCTTTCTGGCGGAAGAGGAAGTCTGGATCCGGCAGGGCATCAAGGCCCGCCGCACCCGCAACGAAGGCCGTGTGCGCCGCCTGAAGGCGCTGCGTACCGAACGCGCCCAGCGGCGCGAATTGCAGGGCAATGTGAAGTTGGAAGTGGCCGCCGCCGAGGCTTCCGGCAAGAAGGTGATCCAGGCGCGCGGGGTATCGTTCGCGTTCCAGGGGAAAGCCATTCTGGAGGACTTTTCCACCACGATCCTGCGCGGTGACCGCATCGGCCTGATCGGCCCCAACGGTGTCGGAAAATCCACGCTGATCCGGCTGCTGCTGGGCGAACTTGAGCCGCAACGTGGCGAGATCGAGCGAGGCACCAATCTGGCCGTGGCCTATTTCGACCAGTACCGCGCCACGCTGCGTGAGGACTGGAATGCGCTGGACAATGTTTCGGAAGGGCGCGAGTTCATCGAGATCAACGGCAAGCGCAAGCACGTGCTCGGGTATTTGCAGGACTTCCTGTTCACCCCGGAGCGCGCGCGTGCGCCGATCACGCGGCTTTCCGGTGGCGAGCGCAACCGTCTGCTGCTGGCCAAGCTGTTCGCGCAACCGGCCAATCTGCTGGTGATGGACGAGCCGACCAACGATCTGGACGTGGAAACGCTGGAGCTGCTGGAAGAACTGCTCGGCGAATACGGCGGCACGCTGCTGCTGGTCAGCCACGACCGTGAATTCCTCGACAATGTGGTTACCTCCACGCTGGTGATGGAAGGTGATGGCCGCGTCGGCGAATACGTGGGTGGCTACAGCGACTGGCTGCGCCAGCGCCCGGCGTCTGCCCGTTCGCCGCTGCCTGCGGTGGGCAACGCGGCTGCGGCTGCAAAGCCGGCTGCAAGCACTGCGCCTGATCCGGCGCCGCCCGTCCAGCCCCAGCGCCGCAAGCTCAGCTACAAGGATCAGCGCGAGCTGGACCTCCTCCCGGCTCGCATCGAGGAGTTGGAAGCCCGCATGGCCGAGCTGACCGAAGCGATGGCGCAGCCGGCGTTCTTCCAGCAACCGCGCGATGCGGTGGCCGCGCACCAGACGGAACTGGCGGATACGCAGGCACAACTGGATGGCTGTTACGCGCGCTGGGAAGAGCTGGAATCCCAGGGCTGAGGGTTTGACGGGGCAGCCAGCCGAACAGGTCGGCGTGAGCTTGTGAACCTGTTCGCGCTGCGTCTCCGGTCACTCGCGCGGCGGGTGGAGTTTTGGTCCGGAAAACAAACAGGCCGGACGCATCTGCGCCCGGCCTGTGATGTTACGCAACGGCTGGCTGATCAGTTCAGATAGGCGCGGCCGTTGTTGATGCGGATGTAGGCACCTTCGCGGATGCCATTGAGGTCGCGCTGGGTGACGACGATGCGGCGGCCGTCGTCCATGCGCAGGTACAGCTCGTACCACGGGGCGGACTTGTTGTTGCGCTCGATGTTGTTGCCGGCGATGCCGCCGGCGATGGCACCGGCCGCGGTGGCTGCCGCCCGGCCGCTGCCACTGCCGACCTGGTTGCCGAGCACGCCGCCGATGATGCCGCCGAGCACCGCACCGCCGCCGGAGGATTCGCGCTCGCCGTAGACACGGTCGATCTTTTCCACCACGCCGCAGCTCTGGCAGCGGGCGTAGCCGTCGTAGGCGGGCCGGTTGTATTGGTTGCCCTGGCTGTAATAACCACCGCCGGGCGTGGCGCAGGCCGCCAGCATCGCCAGGGGAATCAGGATAAGGAACAGGCGCAGACGCATGGCGTTCTCCTTGTGTACATGGCGGAAGGGTTCCGCCGCCCTGTGTTCAACGGTATGCGGCCTTGGCTGAACGAAGAACCATTCGGAGCATGCGCCGTTCAGCAAAGGTGCGGCCTGCGTTTTTGCGGCGCGTGTTTACGCGATGCCTGTCAGCGGAACATGTCGTGGCAGGCCTTGCAGCTGCCACCTACGCCGGTCATGGCCTTGGCCAATGCATCGCAATCGGCGGCCTGATGGCTGCGCGCGGCGGCCACGGCATCACGCAGGTCCTGCGAGAGCTGGGTGAAGCGGGCATCGTCGCCGATCGGCAGGAAGGCGGCTTCGGTTTCGCCGGCGATAGCGCCCAGCAGTGCCAGGCGGCGGTCGATTTCGGCCGCATCGCAGGCGTTGCGTTCGCGCATGCCGCGCAGCGCGCCCATCTGCTGGCTCATCACCGCCATCACCGCACCGTCATAGGGCGTGCCCTGGCGCATCGCGCCGATGGCGGCGACGCAGGCCAGTGCACCAATGAAGATTCCGATCAACAGCAGGGCGACATAACGCATGGGGCAAGGGTCCTTGGCGATGGCTGAAAGGGCGGCATTGTCGGCAATCGGGAGGCTGCTTGACCAGCCCGGCGCCGCTGCGCAGCCAGTCGCATGCGCGTCTCACGTATTATTTGCGGCCGTGTGGAACACCTTGCAGGCAATGGATACAACGGAAGAATCAGCCGCGCTGGCGGCCCGCTTCGGCGGCATAGACCGGCTCTACGGCAGCGGCAGCATCGCGCATCTGGCGACCACGCGGGTGGCGGTGGTGGGCGTGGGTGGCGTGGGTTCGTGGGCGGCGGAAGCGCTGGCGCGCAGCGGTGTCGGGCATCTGGCGCTGATCGATGCCGATGACATCTGCGTGAGCAATACCAACCGCCAGTTGCCGGCGCTGGAAGGCCAGTACGGGCAGCTCAAGGTCGAGGCCATGGCCGCGCGGCTGCGCGCGATCAACCCGTATCTGGGCGTGGACCCGGTTGCCAGCTTCCTGACCCCCGCCAATCTGGAAGAACTGCTGCTGCGCAACTACGACGTGGTGCTGGACGCTTGCGACAGCTTTCGCACCAAGGTGGAAACCATCGCGTTCTGCCGGCGCCGCAAGATCCCGCTGGTGGTGGTCGGCTCGGCCGGTGGGCGCGTGGACCCGACGAAAATCCAGGTCCGCGATCTCTCCCGCACCGAACACGATGCGATGCTGGCGCTGATCCGCAAGAAGCTGCGTTCCGACTTCCATTTTCCACGCAACCCGCAGCGCTACTTCGGCGTGAAGGCGGTGTATTCGCTGGAAAACGTGCGCTATCCGCAGCCCGATGGCAGCGTCTGCGGCCTGCGCCCGCAGGCTGGCCCGGATGCTGCGTTGAAGCTGGACTGTGGCGCCGGCCTGGGCGCAGCCACGCATATCACCGGAGCTTTTGCTTTCGCCGCCGTGGCGCAGGTGATGGAGACGCTGCTGCGGGCGTGAGGCCGGGTGTGTTTCCTGGGTGGCGGCGCATCGAATCGCGGGCAAGGCCGCCGACAAAAGTGGTCGGATTCTGTGAAGGGCCGGGATCATCCTGTGGGATCGGCCTTGGCCGTGACGTGGCTTTCCTCATTCAGCTGCCTTTCCTTTCTCCCTTGGGAGAAGGTGGCCCGCAGGGCCGGATGAGGGTTCGGCGGCAATGACGTTTTTCAGGTTTATCCATGCCTGTCCGAACCCTCACCCCAACCCCTCTCCCGGTGGGAGAGGGGCTTCTTGTCGCTGGGGGATGAGGCCAAACAGGCGGCGCGCGTTGGCGCTGGTCTGCTCGGCGATGTGGGCCAGTGGCTCATCGCGGAGCGTGGCGATGACCTGCGCGATATGGGGCAGGCGCGCCGGCTCATTGCGCTGGCCGCGGATGGCGGCGTCGGGCTGGTCCGGGGCATCGGTTTCCAGCAGCAACTGCTCGATCGGCAGTTCGCGCACGATGCGGCGCAGGCGCTGGGCACGTTCGTGCGTGACCGGGCCTCCGATGCCGACAAGAAAGCCCATCTCGTACAGTTGCGCGGCCTGCTGCGCGCTGCCGGAAAAGCTGTGCACCACGCCGCGCAGTGCCGGCCCGCCGCCGTCACCACCGCTGCCGAAACGGCGCAACAGGGCCATGACTTCGTCCAGCGCCTTGCGTGCGTGCAGAATCAGCGGCAGGTCGAACTCGCGCGCCAGTTTCAGTTGGCCGATCAGATAGTCGCGCTGTGTGTCCGGATCCAGATCGCCGGTGAAATGATCCAGCCCGCATTCGCCGACGGCGCAGGGCCGCTCGCGTTCGATCCAGTCGCGCAACTGCGCCAGATGTTCGGGCCGGTGTTGCGACAGGAACATCGGGTGCAGGCCATAGGCCGGATGCACGCCGGGATGGGCCTGCGCCACAGCGTTCAGCTTCGGCCAACTGGCGGCATCCACGGCCGGCGCGATCAGGCATTCCACGCCGGCCCTGTGCGCGCGTGCGATCACCTCCGCGCGGTCGGGATCGAACTCCGGCGCGTCGATGTGGCAGTGGCTGTCGATCAGCAGCATGGCGGCGCGCGAGCGGCGTCAGTCGGAGTTGGCGCCGGTTTGCGCTTTCCTGCCGGCCCGTCCGCGCCGGCGGCTGCCCAGCCACAGCGTCAGCGAGGCCAGCAGGATTTCATCGATGAACGGCAGCGGGTCGGGCACCACCAGGTTCACCAGGAACAGCAGGCCGGTGACGACAAACAGTTGCGGGTGGCGCAGCCGGCCAAGCCAGGACAGCACCGGGGCGAGCAGGGGATTGGCCATCGAAAGTCTCCGTCGCAAGGCGGCAGACGCCGCCTTTCCACAGTGGGGAAGGCCGGGCGCGGATGCAAGGGCCGGTGCCTGTCGGTCGTCGCGCCGGCGCTGATAGAATTGGCGGTCTTTTCCCTGATGCGAGTACAACGACATGGCCCTGCAGCGCACCGATCTTTTCGATATCCGTTCCCAGCTTTCCGAGGAGGAGCGCGCGGTGCAGGATTCGGTGGCGCGCTTTGTCGATGACAAGGTGCTGCCGATCATCGGCGCATGCTTTGACGAAGGCCGCTTCCCGAAGGAACTGATCCCGGAGATCGCGTCGCTTGGCCTGCTCGGCTCCACGTTGCCGGAAGAATACGGCGGCGCCGGTCTGAACGCGGTCAGCTACGGCCTGATCTGCCAGGAACTGGAGCGCGGCGATTCCGGCCTGCGCAGCTTCGCCAGCGTGCAAAGCTCGCTGTGCATGTATCCGATCTTTGCCTACGGCACCGAGGAGCAGCGCCGCGAATGGCTGCCGCGCATGGCCGCCGGTGAAGTCATCGGCTGCTTCGGTCTGACAGAACCGCATGGCGGGTCCGACCCGGCCAATATGAAGACCCACGCCAAAAAGGATGGCGGGGACTGGGTCATCAACGGCTCGAAGATGTGGATCACCAACGGCAATATCGCGCAGATCGCGATTGTCTGGGCGCAGACCGAAGACGGCATCCAGGGTTTCATCGTGCCGACCGACACGCCCGGCTTCACCGCGCAGCTGGTCAAGCACAAGATGAGCCTGCGCGCGTCGGTGACCTCGGGCCTGTTCTTCGACAATGTGCGCGTGCCAGACGCGAACCGCCTGCCGAATGTGAAGGGTCTGAAGGGCCCGCTCGGCTGCCTCACGCAGGCGCGTTACGGCATCACCTGGGGGCCGATTGGCGCTGCCATCGCCTGCATGACCGAGGCCACCGATTACGCCAAGGAGCGGGTGCTGTTCGACCGCCCGATTGCCGCGACCCAGGCGGTGCAGATCAAGCTGGCCGAGATGGCGCGCCGCATCACGCTGGCCCAGCTGCTGAGCCTGCAACTGGGCCGGCTCAAGGACGCCGGCGCGATGCAGCCGCAGCAGGTGTCGCTGGCCAAGTGGAACAACTGCCGCATGGCGATCGACATCGCACGCGAGGCGCGCGACATCCTCGGCGGTGCCGGCATCACCACCGAATACAGCCCGATCCGGCATGCGCTGAACCTGGAATCGGTGATCACCTACGAGGGCACCGAAACCGTGCACCAGCTGGTGATCGGGCGCGAGCTGACCGGCATCAACGCGTTCTGACGCGGCTCCCGGGATCGCCGCTCATGCACTGCCACTGGCCGCCGCACACCCGCATCGAAACCGCGCGGTTGCTGTTGCGGCCACCGCAGCGCGAGGATTTCGACGGCTACGTCGGGATGATCGGTGACCCGCGGGCGGCGCAGTTCATCGGTGGGGTACAGGCGCGCTCGACCGCGTGGCGCAGCTTCATGACCATGGTCGGGGCCTGGCATATGGAAGGCTTCGCGATGTTCTCGGTGCTGGAAAAATCCAGCGGGCAATGGCTCGGGCGCGTGGGGCCGTGGCAGCCGGAAGGTTGGCCCGGCACCGAGGTTGGCTGGAGCTTGCATCGCGCTGCCTGGGGCAAGGGTTTCGCGGCCGAAGCGGCGGTCGCGGCAATCGACTGGGCGTTCGAACACCTGGGCTGGGACGAAGTGATCCACACCATCCACCCGGACAACCACGCCTCGATCCGGCTGGCCGAACGCCTTGGTTCGTGTCATCGCGGCCCGGCTGCGCTGCCGCCGCCGCATCAGGATATTCCGGCGCAGGTCTGGGCCCAGAGCCGGGCGCAGTGGATGCAGCGGCGTGCGGATGCGGGAGGGCATGTGGACGTGACGACATCCGGCGAGGCAGATTAAATCGCGGTTCCGCATCCGGCGGTTAGGCTGCACGGATGCCTATCTTTTCCCGACGTCCGTTCCTGTGCCGGCTTGTGGCCGGTGTTGTCCTGTTCGCCTTGACGGCGGCTGTGTCGGCCCAGCCGATCTTCTCCGACGGATTCGAGCCGGTGGTGCAGGCAACAGGCGGCAGCAACTATCTGTGGTTCGGTGATGACGGCCAGTGCCAGGCCGATTCGCGCGATGCCTACGGGCTGGTGAAGCGTTACCACGAGACGCTTCCCGGGCTCGGGCCGGTGCGTACGATTGCACGCCAGCAACTGGCGACGATGCATCAGCGCGGCATGCGCCGCCTGAGCCTGGGCATCTACTTCATGCACCAGCCGGCGCCCGGCGGCACGCTGATCGATTCCAGTGATCCGGTGCAGGTGGCGCAGGCGGCCAGCAATGTCGCGGCGCTGATGGCCGATGTGAAGGCGGCCGGCTACCACGAAGTGCTGTTCCGCTTCTTTCCGACCAACAACATGAATCCGTCGCATCCGGAGTTTCCTTCGCACGACAGCTCGGACTTCAATCCGCGCGTGGATGAGTACTGGAACCTGATCCAGGCCATCCGCCCGGCGCTGGCCAATTCCGGGGTGCATTACCGGATTGATCTGATGGTGGAAGGGGTGCCGCGGGACAGCAACAGCGTGATCTATCCGGAAAACCAGCGGTACAAATATCCAGCTAGTCGCAAATGGAGTCTCGCTGTGCGCACGCTCTGGCAGAAATATTTCCATGCCTACGGCCGCGACGACACCGTCGGCTTCTCGTTCCTCGTGGATCAGGACAACAACCGCCTGCGTTCGCGCGTACGGCATATGCGCTACGTGTATGAGATTGAGGATCAGGTCTGGATGTATCCCCACCTGTTCGCGATCGACTTCTATGCCGGCTCCGATCCGGCCTGGGACGAGTACCAGAAGTTCGTGCGCATGGACGGCTACATGCGCAGCCAGAATCCGCCCGGTGGCGGTTGGGACCAGGCCGGCTGGATCATCGCCGAGGCGCATTACGAAGACCCGATCGCCGCCCAAGCGCTGGCGCGCGCGATCCGCGAAACCGGCCGCACCGTGTTCTATCTGAC
>LSQX01272264.1_pt1 | contig 11727 bp, 11 predicted proteins | sample 654561 | NCBI WGS metagenome assembly LSQX01 (sample SAMN04489861, study PRJNA283612) | anaerobic digester metagenome | isolation source: 4 biogas reactors fed with cattle manure at either 37C or 55C with and... | place: Denmark: Kongens Lyngby | collected 2014 | reverse complement strand
GGCTTCCCAAGAGCTCGACTGGGTAGCGCAAGGACAGCGCAGGGCTTTTACCCTCTCAATAGCGAACCACTGAGTGGTCGCAATAACTGCCACCGCCTACTGCCTACTGCTACTGCCGCCGCCCCGCTCTGTGGCGGTGGCGCGACGCGCCAGCGCGGCGTAGCACGCCGATATCCTTGCGGCTGTGACTCGTATATCGTAGCTTTCGCGCACGCGCGCGGCGGCGCGTGCAGCCAGTCGGCTGCGCAGGGCGTCGTCGTCCAGCAGCCGCTTCACGGCTCCGGCCAGTTCGTCGGGTGTGCCGCGATCAACCAGCCAGCCGGTGACCTCATGTTCCAGGATCGTGGCCGGCCCGCCGCGATTTACCGCCACAACCGGTGTTCCGACCGCCATCGCCTCGCAGACTACGCGCCCGAAGGGCTCGTCTTCCGCCGGATGCACCAGCAGGTCGAGGGCGCCAAGGAAGTGCAACGGCTGATCCATCTCGCCCGGCAGAGAGACCTGCTTTTCCAGCCCCGTCGTAGCGATCTGTTCCCGCAGATGCCGGACGTAGGCGGCGTGCTCGCCGCATGGATCACCGCCGGCAAGGACGACGTGCAGTTGCGGGTAGCTCTCGGCCAGTAGAGCGGCAGCGGCGATGAGGCGGTCGTGGCGTTTCCAGGGGATGAAGTGGGCCAGCATGCCGATTATCGGAGTGCCCAATGGCAGGCCCAGCCGCTGCCGTGCCTCCTCCCGCTGCGGCAGCGTGGCTGAATCCGGTAATGCGATGCCGTTCGGGATTAGCTTGATTTTGGCGTGTTCGCTGGTGGGCAGCAGTTCACTCAGACGTGTCTCCACCGCCGTTGAGATGGCAATGATGGCATCGGCACGCCGCGCCGCCAGCCGGGCAGCCGCCGGAGGGAGCCGGAGGTCGCGCACATGCCAGATTGCCGGGGCGCCACGCCGTGACGGCAGTGCCAGCATGGCTGCCAGACTGTTGGCGTGCAATATGTCGGGACGGTGGCTGCGGATGATCCCGGCCAGCTTACGGCGTGCCACCGGCAGAGAGAGCCAGCCGGTCCGCCAGCCGGTATGCCGTAGCGAAGGGCGCCGCAGACGGACGCTGGGAATCGGAAAAACGTCGGCGCCAGCCGCGGCGGCGGAGGCGGCAAGTGTGCCATGGGGGCAGGCGACGGCCATGTCGTGGCCTTGGGCGGCCAGCGGCGGCAGCAGTTCCGTCAGACTGCGCTCCGCGCCGCCCATGGCTCCGACGGTGTTGATCCACAAGATACGCATGTTCCGCATTCGCTTGATGGCCTGTACGGGCGGCACGCATGCCGCCCCTGCCGCCTTTGGCGGCAGCCACTGCTCCTGCCGCCGCCCCGCAGGGGCACCGGCGTCGGCCTAGCGGTTATTCAGCGAGACGACGCCGGCGGAAGTGAAGAAGGCCAGGAAGCCGACAACCCTGTTGCGTGCATCCAGCTCGGGTGCGATCGTGATGATCATTTGCAGCGGCTTGCCGTGCTGGCTCGTCAACAACGCCGGCTCCTTGATCTTCTCGCCGTTCAGCACGCGGGCGATAACCTCGGCGGCCCGCGGCTCGTTCCATATGCTGGAGAAGGGCTGATTTACCAGGGTATCGGGCTTTTCATGCCCCAGCAAGCGTGCCAGCGACATGCTGACTACGCGGATGTTGCCGTCCCGGTCGCAGGATATGGAGGGAGTCGGGATATGATCCAGCAGGCGGCGGGCGCTTTGCAGACGCTGTTGTGCCTGGTAGCGCCGGTCAATGTTGCGGATGCAGAAGAGGAGATTGCCGTCCTGGGTAAGCGTGATCTCGCTGATGGCGATCTCACCCGTGAAACTGTCGGTCTCCTTGGGCGTGCAGCGCCCCACCACCATGATATAGCGTTCACGGGACAGCCCTGCCAGAAGCTGCTGGATCATGGTGTCGGTGATGCCGGGGATCAGGCGGCTGACATGCAGATCCCAAGTCTCGTCAGCCCCGAAGCCGAACAACTCATGCGTGCGCCGGTTGGTGTTGACGATGTGGCCCTTGACGTCCGTGATCAGCACGGCGTCGTACTGGCTATCGAGAACCTGCCGGAAAAGGGCACGCGAACTCGGCCCGCTGGCGACCGGTGGTGGTGCGCTTGGCGGGGGGGCAGGGGTAGAAGACGGCACTGGCGGCGGCGTTGCATCCAACGCCGCTTCCGTTTCCTCATCAGCGGCTTCCAGTTCCGTGATGACATCCGGCTCTGCCGTGTCCGCCACGGCGGTTCCTGCACTGCCGGCTCCTGTTGCCTTTTTAAACCAGAGTCTCATGGCATGAACGAAGCGGTTCGCTTATGTGAGATAAACTATGCCAAAAAAAAGTTGGTTTGACCAGCATAACGTTTATGTTGCCTGAAAACGTTTTCAAGTGCATAATAGTAACGCATCATGATTAAGAGTCTTAGAGTTTCCATGGAAGAGAGCTGTCGATGAACACAACTCCGAAGAAGACACCTTACTTGAAGAGCGACCTGATTGCCGAACTGGCAGAGGTGGCCGATATTCCTAAGACCAAGGCCGAGGCGGTGCTGAACCAACTCGCGCAGATCGCGTATCGTGAGGCGCACAACGGCTTCACCGTTCCGGGTATCTGCAAGCTGGATGTTGTCAAGCGCAAGGAGCGCAGGGCACGCCTGCCCCACTCGGGGCAGTGGATCCTTATCGGTGCGCATAAGGCATTGCGGACGCGTCCGCTCAAGCGTGCCTCGCACGCCGTAGCGCCGCGGATGCCCGGCCTGGTGCAGTACATCGAGTACGAGCCGGTTCCGGAAGATGCCGCGCCGGGCACGGCCCCCAAGGAGAAGATGGTCTCCTCAACCGAGGGTCAGCCCTTTAATCCCGAGGGACTCGTCTCGTTCCGCTGCGGTACCTGCGGGCAGGAGATCGAGGCGCCCTTCGACATGGCTGGCAGTGCTTCCCAGTGCCCCGCCTGCAACGGTCGGATCGAAGTGCCGTATGTTTCCGAGCCGAGCACGATCTGGGGCCGGGCGATACCCGAGATGAAGCCGCCGGCACCGTCCGCCGCGCCCACTTCCGAACCCACCTCCGCGGAAGGTACGCCGCCGCTGAATAGCATGCCCGTGCCTCCACCGAGCGAGATGCAGATGGGACGCACCATCCGCATTGAACTGCCGGACGACATCTAAGAGGTCATGAAACGCCTCGTTCCTGCGCTTGTTGTTGTGCTGCTGGCGCTGGGGACGCAATATCTATGCGCGGCTGAGCCTGACCTGCGCACGCCCGGGATCCGGGCGCTGCGCGAGGAGTACGAGGACAGCCGCGCCGCCATCGCCGCAAAGCGCCGTGCCGAGCTGCGTTCCATACTGGAACGCCAACTGACGGAGCAGCGTCGCAGGGAGCGGCAGGCCCGGATCGCGGGTAACGCCACGCTCCGTGCGGATGCCTCCCAGGGCGTGCGGATCTTTGAACAGGCTCTGGATACACTCGAGCGCGAGGACACGTTTATTTTTCCCGCCAAGGTGCGGCCGGCACTCGAGAGGATGACAGCCTTCTGCACGCGTGCGCTGGCCACGGAGGATGCGGCGCGGGAATCGGGTTACAAACTGCTCGATACCCAGTTTGCCGGACGTCTGCAGCCGCTGCTGCAGCAGCAGGGCGTTACCGCCACCCCGGAGCAACTGACCCGTTTCTGGCAGGCGGTGCTGGCGGATGACGGCAAGGAAGGGCCGGCGGATAACGGAACGGCGGCGGAGACCCAGTCTGGCTCTGACACAGCGGCGGTGGATGCCGATGACAACGCATCTGCCGAAGGGGCGGCTAGCGACGATGCCGTGCTCGATAGCCGCGGCGAGGCGTCGGCCTGGGTGCCCGTGACACGTGTGGGTGTCGAGGTGGCCGCTATAGAGGTAATGAGCCTGCCGGTGGCGGGTCTGACCGAGCGGGTTGAACGCAGCGGCAAGGGATTTCAAAGCGGTGCGCCCTGGAAGGTAACCCTGACCCCGCTGCGCGGTTTCACCCCACCTGCCGAAGGCGCGCCACCTGCCATGCGGATCCGTTCTGTAGTAGGTACGCGTCCGGTGGATGTTCTGGAGTGGCCCAGCCGCCGCAACGGCTGGAAACTCGAGGTGCGCATACGCCCGCCGCAACCGGGACGCTCACGCCACGGCTGCGTGCTGGAGGTTGATGCGGGGCGGTTGAAATAGGCTTTGACTATACGCCTGCCACTCTGCTACCATACCCCTCAACCACAAGTGCCAGGCGTACGGAAGTCCGTTAAAGTCGGACGCGGTCGCGCCGCTGTAAGCCATCCCCGCGGGTGCGGGGCCATCCGATCCATCTTTGCCACTGTCCTGCCGGCTAGCCGGCGGATGGGAAGGCGGTCGGAACCGGGGCAAGCCAGAAGACGAGCCCGGCACGGTTTCGGAATCCTGTCGCGCAATGGGAACCGCAACACACCGCCTTGCTTCCGGCTTGCCGGGTTTCACGCAGCAAGGCATCGCCGTTGCCTCTCCCCTTGATGCAGATTCCGGGAAAGGTAACGCGTTATGCATCATCTTTTTCCGGCAGGGGCTCTTGCACTCCTGCTTCTGATGAGTGCGGGCTGCCGACGACCGGCACCGCCGCCTCCTTCACCTCCTCCCGCCTCGTCCGCGCCCGCCGCGCCGTCTGCGGCCGCGCGGCAGCCTTCCCCCGCCTTGTCCGGCACCGCGGAAGGGGAAATGCCGCGCATGCGCCCTGAACAGGCGGCGGCCGCCGCGGCTGCCGCGCAACGTAGGCATACCCCGGCAACGCAGCAGCGGACGGCGGCCTCTTCTTCTTCCGCGCCTTCCGTGCCCGAGACCCGTGAGCAGGCGGTCGCGCTGATGCAGACCATCGACCGCGACATCGCCGCTGGAGATCTAGAGCCGGGTGCCGCCATGCACCTGCGTGCCGCATTCCGCGGACGCCTGCTCTCCGCCGGTATTGACAAGGAGACCATTGAGGCCTGGACCGCCGCCAAATCCACCCCCTAGAGGTTATTATTGCAAACCCCCTCGTGGCATGGGCGTCTCGCCCATGAAACACGGGCAGGATGCCCGTGCCACACCTGCAAGCAAAGGTTTTGCAAGACCCTCCCTAAACCAACTGCAGAAAGAGAACACCACCATGCACGCTTCACTCACTAAAAAGTCTCACCGCACGCTTCTGGCCATCGCGGCTGTCTGCCTGGCCGCAACACTTCCCGTCCGGGCCGTTACGCTGACCATCGGTTTCGACGACACCGGACTGGAACCCGGCACCTACGTCAACGGCTCGGATGGCTATGGTGCCTATCATTGCGGCCAAGTCCGGTTCGACAACAATTACAACTTCCAATACCATTCCTGGGATGGCTTTGCCCTGTCGCGCGTCAATAATCCCACAGTGGGGGGCTGGCAAAACCAGTATGCCGTCTGGGGCGATGGTCTCGATCGTAGCGACGGCGGGGGCTATGCCGTGGTGTTCTATGGCTCATGGAGTGGTCCGGCATCGCTGACGCTGCCCTACGACAGCACCGTCAGGGGGCTCTTCGTCAACAATACCGCCTACGCAGCCGATTCCATGCTCAACGGAGACAGTTTTGCCAAGAAGTTCGGCGGTAAATCGGGTAAGGATCCCGACTGGTTAAAGCTGATCATCACGGGATACGATGCGGCGGGAAACCCGGTCGGCACGAACGAGTTCTACCTTGCGACTACCGCTTTGCCGACAACGAGGATGACTACATCATCTCCGACTGGACCTGGGTGGATCTCGCCAGTTTCGGCAACCGCGTCCGCTCGCTGACTTTCACAATGGATTCCAGCGACGTCGGCCAGTGGGGCATGAACACCCCCGCCTATTTCGCCATGGACGATCTGCGGATCGTGCCGACCCCCTCGCTCCTTACATCCAACCTTGATGACCTGCGCCTGATGGGCACGAATACCGTCTGGAAGGGCGACGGTGTCCTGCCGGGGTTCAGCGATTTGGGAGCGGACTATGGCAACTCCTTCACCGATTTTGGCGGCGGAAGCACCTATTGGTCAGGATTTATCTGCTCGCGCGTGAACGACACCAACACGTCCGGATACAAGAACGACGCCGCCGTCTGGGGCGACGGCAAGGATCGCTCCGGCAGCGGCAGCTACGCCGTCTTCCATGATGGTGGCGCCTATGCCGCCGCCAACGACCGGGTCACCTTCGTCCATCCGGCCTGGGTCAAGGGCTTCTACGTCAACAATACCACCTATGCCGCCCTCTCCATGCTTAACGGCGATGGCATCGCCAAGAAGTTCGGCGGAAAAACGGGTATAGATCCCGACTGGTTCAAGCTGACGGTCATCGCACGCGGCGCCGATGACAACCTGATCGGCACCAAGGAGATCTATCTGGCCGACTACCGCTCCGCCAATCCGGCCGAGGATTACATACTTAGTGACTGGACCTGGGTGGATCTGAGCGTTCTCGGGCCGGGCGTCAAATACCTCTATTTCTCGATGTCCTCCAGTGACGTCGGCGATTGGGGCATGAACACCCCCGCCTACTTCGCCATGGACGAGCTCACCTATGTACACTCCTTCAGCGATCCGGAGGGCGGCGACAATATCTTCGATGCCGGCATTCCCGGTTTTGTCGGCGAGGACGGAATCGGCATCTCGGATGGCGACAACAATGTCGTCAACCCCCTTTTCGCCGCCTGGGCCAGCGGTGTGGCCGGCTATGCGCCGGCTCCCGGTGTCGATAGCGACTGGTCAAATCCCACGCTGGCACTGGGGCCGGGCACCGGTGATAAATTCGATATTGTCTCGCTGGGCGACCTTGATGCGGCCCAGATCGCGGCGGGGACGCCGCCGGGGCGGATCACCCTCACCTTCGACGTGCCGATCACCGACAAGGAGGGGCCCGATTTCGCCGTCTTTGAAAACGGGTTCATTGAGTTTGATACCACGAGGATTGCCACCGATCTGGGATATGTCGAGGTCTCGTCGGACGGAGTCAACTTCGCCCGCTTCCCCGCCGTCAGCCTCTGCACCAATGCTGTGGGCCCCTACGAAAGCATCGAGGCCCAGTTCCTGTACAACCTCTGCGGAAACCACATCAACGCCTATGGCTACAGTTGGGGAACGCCCTTCGACCTTGGCGATCTGGCGGCCCATCCTCTCGTCCTGGATGGCACCGTCTGCCTGACCAACATCACGCATGTCCGCATCGAGGACATCCCCGGCAACGGAAGCCGTTTCGACTCCTTTGATCCCCCCAATCCCATCCGCGACCCCTGGCTCACCTGGGGTTCGGGCGGGGTTGACCTGGAGGCGGTCGGCGTCATCAACTCCGCCGGTGCCGCGCGCATCGACATTGTGATCGACGGCCCGGGGCAGGTGGCGCCTATCGGCTATCCCCAGCGTGCCGTGTCCATCCTGCACGGCGCGGACCAGACCTTCACCTTCACGCCCGGTGCCACGCAGATGGTTGTGAATGTCATGATTGACGGCGTCAGCATCGGCGCGACCAACCAGTACACCTTCACCAGCCTCGACCGCGATCACACGCTGGCGGTGACCTTCGGGCCGCTGACCACGATCCACGGTGTTCCCGTGGCCTGGCTGGATGGTTGGGGCCTCACCGGCGCGAGCGACGAGGAGCGCGCGTTGTCCGATCCCGACAACGACGGCATGCCCTCATGGCAGGAGTACTACGCCGGCACGAATCCGCTCGATCCTCTGTCGCGCTTCACGATCACCGGCTTCGCGCGGGAAGGGGAATCGGTCTCGTTGTCCTGGCTGGGTGGCACCAGCGGTTCGCAGTTGCCCTTCGCCGTCATCGGCGCACCGACGCCCACGGGGACATGGTCAACACTGGTTGGCGACCTGCCGCGCGCCGCCAGCGGCACCAACATCTGGAGCGGTGCCACCACGCCTAGGATGCGGTTCTTCCGTGTGCAAGTGCCCGGTGCGGAATGAAACTGAATATGGGACAGAGGCGGTTGCGGGCAGGATTCACGCTGATAGAACTGCTGGTCATGTTGTCGCTCATGATCCTGCTCGCGGCCGCCATCATCACCGCCAGCCAGTCGGCGATCGGGAGTGCCAAGCGCGCCGCCTGTGCCAGCAACCTGCGGCAGCTCTATCTGGCCAACGAGACCTATGCCGCCGAGCATGACTCCTATGCACCGGCTGCGGCCGACCTCTATGGCAGGAACCTTAACCGCTGGCACGGCTCGCGCACGAGCACCCGCAAGCCTTTCGACGGCACATCCGGCCCGCTCTCGCCCTATCTTGACGGGGGGCGGGTGCGGATCTGCCCCTGCCAGGGTGATTTCGCCAAGGGCAAGGTCGCCAACGCCTTCGAGGAGGCGTGCGGCGGCTACGGCTACAACTCGGTCGGCGTAGGCTCCCGCACCTACCTCCTGGGCATGTGCTCCGCCGCCATGGAGGATGGCATGCTGCCGGATCAGATTAGAGAACCCTCGCGGACGATCATGTTCTGCGACACCGCCTTTCCCCAGCCGTACGGCAAGAACCCGAAGTACCTGATCGAGTACTCGTTTGCCGAGCCGTACCACTGGGTCGTCAGGCCTGGGGAAGAGAGCAAATACCGGGCGGATCCCTCCATCCATTTCCGCCACCGCGGCAGGGCGAATGTCGTCTGGTGCGACGGACACGTTTCGGCGGAGAAGATGCAGACCCGGGCAGAGGAGACTTCACAAGCTTCAAGATCGGCTGGTTCGGTCCCGCCGACAACTCCCTCTTCGACCCGGAGTGAAGAGGTGATTTTGATCATACGACTCAGTCGTATGATCGAGGAGGTTAAAAGATGTGGTGGTAGACGCGGCGGGGACACTGCATCAACACCCGCCGCCGGTGGCGGCGGGGCGGGAGGGACGAGCGTCTGCTCGTCCTCGGGCAAGTAGAGGCTTGCCCCTCTTGCGCCAGCCACCGGCAGTCCCGACAGTACCGGCAGTCCCGGCAGTACCGGGGGATCGAGGACGAGGACGAGGACGAGGACGAGGACGAAATAGCCCATTCTGGGACGCCTCTGCCGCTTTCGCTTTCGCATTTGACAAAGCGTAGGGACAAAGTGCAGCGACGAAGCGTAGCCGACAAAGCGTGGAGACGAAGTGTGAAGATAAAGTGTAAGTGCGGAGCGCCCACTCAATCTCACACTCAATCCCACTCTTAATCTCACTCTTAATCGGCACGCTTACTCCACCCGCTTAATCTTTAGCTTTCGACAAAGTTACTGACAAGGCTCGCGACAAAGTGGGGCTGTGTTTCGCACATTCCATGTACGCGGCTCCTGTCCAGTCTGATTTGCCGCTTGTCTATGCCATTCAAAAGGGGTACTGTTTCTTATGAAAGGAATGAGTGTATAGCCATGGACTGGAGATCTTTCATACCGCATGCGTTGGTCGGTGGCGCGCTATTCGGCGGCATTCTGGCGGCGGTTTTGATCCCGGTTCTAAGACGTTGCGAAATCTGCCGCCGCCGTAAGGCGATGAAGTCTGCGATAAAGAAGATCGAATCTGCGCAGCCGCTTTCTGGCCCTGGCGAACCCTATGTGAAACACCGCAAATGGCCGTCTCTCCGCTGTCCATGGAAGGGTTACTACGGATCGGGATAGAGAAGTATGGATATCTGGAGCCCAGAGAAGCGGTCGGAAGTGATGGCACGGATCAGGAGCCGGGACACGAAGCCGGAACTGGTCGTCCGCTCGCTGCTGCACCGTTGCGGCGTGCGCTTCTCGCTGCGGCGGCGTGATCTTCCCGGCAAGCCCGACATCGTGCTGCCCAAGTACAAGACCGTGATCTTCGTGCATGGCTGCTTCTGGCACCGGCACGCGGGCTGCCGGCTGGCATCGGAACCCAAGTCGCGCCAGGAGTTCTGGCAGGCCAAGTTCGAGGCGAATGTCGCGCGCGACCGCCGCAACCAGCGCGCGTTGAAGGAGGCGGGCTGGCGGGTGATCGTGCTGTGGGAGTGCGAGGTGATGCGCGATCCCCTGGGTGTTGTCCAAGGGGTGCTGGAACTGCTCCGCCCCGCCGGCAAGCCGATCAACTACGACGCCCTGCCCGACAGGCGGAGCGTCCTAAAGGTGGCCGAGGAGAGGTTTAAGTGGAATTTGAGGGACAAAACCACATGAACGCAAAGACGAGATTTCTAGTATATGCCGTTGTGCTTGCTAGCTGCCTTGCAGCCTGCTGGTATTATATATCGAGAGCCGTAATCAGGAATCCTGATCAGGAAATCTCGAAAGAAGAACTCACGCTAAACCTCACCGAGGCATTGGACAGAATCGACAATTTCCGTGGCACGGTTGCCATCACTTCTACTGCCGACGGACAAGTCACAACGCACATCGTTTACGAAGTAGTCAGCAAGGGAACGGACTTGCTGTACGTCAGCGGGAAGAATAACGGCGAGCCTTCGCTATCGTTTGTTGACAAGGGTGACAGGGGATGGATATTGCCGGAACCGGGGGGTGAACTAGAAACAACTTTGATTGATTCGACATCTCACCCAAGCATGCAGAGTTATATGGCAGGGTTGCTTTCTGCACTGAATGATCGTGATTTCGTCTCTTCTGTAGAACGAATCGCTAGTGATCGGTTTCAAGTTCTGGTCAAGGCGGCAGATATGGATGCGGAGTGGCGTTACGAATTGGATTCCAGGACGTTTGTCATTCTCAAGCAGCACTCGCACGGCCCGCACGGCACCGGAGTCGTGACGTGGACAGCCATAGATATGGAGACCGAAGTTCCAGAGGCGTTTTTCGATGAAAAACTGGAGGACTTGCGGAAGATGGCAGCGGGTGCTGAATCAAACCTGTCGAAACGAGCCACCAGCGGTGTCGAATGAATCGAAAGAATCGGTAGATTCGAATGAATCGATTCGCTCGACTATTTCGATTCCATCGATTCTTTCGAAAAGAAAGGGACTCAACATGAGCATGTTCGGCGGTACAGGCGGTTATTTCTGGCTGGATTCTTGGATTCTGGGCAACATCGTCCAGCTCGGTACGCAACGGTTCTGCTTGCAGTTCCTAAACCGTACCAACGATCCGAGCGGGCGGCAATACGACCAGATGACGCAGGCCGCGCGTTCCGGCTGCGTCAACAACGCCGAGGGTTCATCACGGCGGGCGACCTCCAAGGAGACCGAGATGTACCTCACCGATGTGGCGCGCTCGAGTCTGGCGGAGCTGTCTTGCGACTATCTGAACTGGCTTTTGCAAAAGGAACAGGCGCCATGGCTAAAGTCTTCGCCCGAATCGCGGGCGGTCTATGCTGTACGGTTGGACAAGGCCGAGTATGGCGAGGACGTGGTTCACGACGCCTGTGTGCATATCCTGACCCAGAAACGCAAGTTTGCGCAGTGGCTCGACACAGATGACGATGTGATCATGGCGAACGCACTCCTCATCCTGATTGCGCGGGTTATCAACATGCTAAATAATCAGATGGAGTCGCAGGGTGAGAAGTTCAAGGAAGAAGGTGGTTTCCGTGAGAAACTGACAGGCATCCGGGTGGAGGCGCAGGCACAGTTGCAGGGGGCACCTGTGTGTCCCGACTGCGGCAAGCCGATGGTGCGCCGTAAGGCAAAGAGCGGCAAGAATGCAGGCAGGGAGTTCTGGGGCTGCACGGGCTATCCAAAGTGCAGGGGCGTACGGGAAGTGGAGGAGGACGGGAACTGAGAAGAAGGGAGTTTTCGATGGAATCGAGATAATCGATGGATTCGA
>LSQX01203740.1_pt2 | contig 11727 bp, 7 predicted proteins | sample 654561 | NCBI WGS metagenome assembly LSQX01 (sample SAMN04489861, study PRJNA283612) | anaerobic digester metagenome | isolation source: 4 biogas reactors fed with cattle manure at either 37C or 55C with and... | place: Denmark: Kongens Lyngby | collected 2014 | reverse complement strand
TCGTCGATCGACGCGATGCGTCCCCCGAATTCGGGCTGCTGCGCGTTACGGTAGATCTTCTGGAGCAGAGGCTTGCCATCGTCGTCGTTTGGGTGGGCCTTGCCGGCGAAGATGATCTGGACAGGGTACCAGGGGTTGTTCAGGATGCGCTTCAGCCGGTCCGGATCCTCGAAGATGAGGTGCGCCCGCTTGTAGGTCGAGAACCGCCGGGCAAACCCGATCGTCAGGACGGAAGGGTTGAGGAACGCCCCTCCGGCCGCCGGGTTCGGTCTCCTGCCGCTGTGTGCCGCCCACTTGATCCGTTCCCGCTCCCGGATCCGGGCGATCAGCTTCCCCTTCAGGTGAGTATGGACCTTCCAGAGCTCGGCGTTCGGGATCTCGTCGATGAGTTCCCAGACCGCCGGGTCGTCGTGCTCCGAGAACCAGTCGGGCGAGGTCGGCCCGATGTAGCGGTCGTAGAGGTCTCTGACCCGGTGGTTCAACCAGGTCGGCAGATGGACGCCGTTCGTGACGTGGTCGATCGGCACTGTCGTCTCGGGTGTTCCCGGCCAGAGACAGTTCCACATCTGCCGGGTGACGGTCCCGTTCGCCTGCGAGACGCCGTTATGGTGCGCCGTCGCACGCAGGGCGAACGCGGTCATGTTGAACCCCGCGCCGGGATTCTCCGGGTGGACGCCGAGTTGCAGGAACCTGGTCCGGTCGATGCCGAGCGCCGGGTAGTAGGCCCCGAAGTACCGGTCGATGAGGTCGACAGGGAAGACGTCGTGGCCCGCCGGAACGGGCGTGTGCGTGGTGAAGACCGATGTCGCCTGCACCGCAGAGAGCGCCGTATCGAAGTCCATCCCCCGCTCGACCCGCTCCCGGATCCGCTCAAGCAGCGCGAACGCCGGGTGCCCCTCGTTCAGGTGCACCGCCGCGTACTCGATGCCGAGGGCGTGGAGCACCTTCCTCCCGCCGATGCCGAGGACGATCTCCTGGCGGAGCCGCTGCTCCAGGTCGCCCGTGTAGAGCCGGGACGATATGCACCGGTTCTGGGGGTCGTTGTGGGGGATGTCCGTATCCAGGAGGTAGAGCGGCACCCTCCCGACCTGGACCTTCCAGACGGAGACGTAGATGGGCGGGTCGATCTGCGGGACCCGGATCACCAGGTCTTCGCCGTCGGCGTCAAGCACCCGGGTGATCGGCGCCGCGGTGCGGTCGACCGGCTCAGTGATGCTCTCCTGCCAGCCGTCGGGATTGATGTGCTGGTGCAGGTAGCCGTCGGCGTACATGAACCCGACGGCAACCATCGGGAGACCGAGGTCGCTCGCCTCCTTCAGGTGATCGCCGGCGAGGAACCCGAGCCCTCCCGCGTAGAAGGGGAGCGAGTGGTGGAGCCCGTACTCGGCCGAGAAGTAGGCGATCGGGAGCGCCGGCCGGTCGGGGTATTCCTCGGAGAACCAGGTCCCGTTGGCGGTCATGTACCGGTTGAACCGGCGCATGACGATGTCGTAGCGGTGCCGGTAAGCGGGATTTTTCGCCGCCCGTTCAAGGAACCGGACCGGTACCTCCCGGAGCATCCTGACCGGGTTGTGGACGCTTGCCTTCCATGCCTGCTGGTTCACCTGCTTGAAGAGTATCCGGGCCTCCGGGTTCCAGCTCCACCAGAGGTTGTAGGCGAGGTCGACGAGCCCGGAGATCTCCTCCGGAACGTGAGCAAACTGAGCGTGTAGTGAATCCCCCATGCATTCTGTCCCCTGTTGTGAATGGTATACGTTCCGTGTTTGGTATTATATACCTACGGATCCTCAAAGAGCGCCGGAATAGTGAAAAAATAGAAAAATAACGTATTCTGTGGCGAGCGGAGTCCCGGGCTCATCCCCGGCCGTAGATCCTCGTCACCCCGGCAAACTCCCGGAAGGTCTCCTCTCTCATCTGCTCCGGGCGGAGCCGCCACTCCCAGTTCCCCTCCGCCGTGCCCGGCCGGTTCATCCGCGCCTCCTCCCCGAGGCCGAGGACGTCCTGCACCGGGACGATGACGGTGTTAGCCGGGGAGAGCATCGCGAGACGGATGAGGATACGGTGGATCTCGTCGGCGCTGACCGGGCCCCCGATGTAGCGGTAGATGAGGTCTTTCTGGTCGCCGGTGACTTCGTGCTCGAACCAGCCCCGGACCGTGTTGTTGTCGTGCGTCCCCGTGTAGGCGACGCACCGGTTCGTGACGTTGTGCGGCGCGTGCGGGTTCCCGGCAACGTCGCCGGCAAAGCCGAAGACCAGGACCTTCATCCCCGGAAACCCGAAGTGGGCCATCATCTCGTGGACGTCGGGCGTGATGTAGCCGAGGTCCTCGGCGATGATGGGGAGGCACGACCGGCTCCGCATCAGCCGGGTGAAGAGGTCCCGGCCGGGCGCATCGACCCAGCGGCCGTTCTCCGCGGTCTCCTCCCCGGTCGGGACCTCCCAGAACTGCACGAACCCGCGGAAGTGATCGAGGCGCAGCCGGTCGACGAGGGTGAGGGTCCGGTCGATCCGACTCTGCCACCACGAAAACCCCCGTTCCCGGTGCGCCTCCCAGTCGTAGACCGGGTTCCCCCAGAGTTGCCCGGTCGCGCTGAAGCTGTCCGGGGGAACGCCCGCGACGGCGGCCGGTCTCTTCCGCTCGTCCAGATTGAAGAGGTCCGGATTCGCCCAGACGTCGACGCTGTCGTAGGTGAGGTAGATGGGCGCGTCCCCGATGATCTGGACGGAGCGTTCACGGCAGTGGTTCCGGAGCGCCCGCCACTGCCGGTCGAAGACGTACTGGAGGAACTTCTCCCGGCGGATCTGGTCCGCGAGTTCCGTGCCGTAGGCCTGGAGCGCTTCCCCGTGCCGGTCCCTGATATCGGGCGGCCAGTCGCCCCAGACCGCCCCGGAGAACCGGTCCTTGAGGGCGATGAAGATGGCGTAGTCGTTGAGCCACGAGGCGTTCTCGGCCGCGAACTCCCGGTAGCGGAAGTTCTCGCGCTCGTTGAACCGCGCAAGCGCCCGGTCGAAGAGACCGTTCTTGTAGGCGATGACCGCGGGGTAGTCGACCCGTTCTGCGGGGAAGCCGGGCGGGTCTCCCGTATCCTCTGGCCCGAGGAGGCCGTCGGCGACCATCCACTCGGGGCTGATGAGGAGGGTGTTCGCGGCGAACGCCGATAGGCCCTGGTAGGGCGAGTTGCCGAATGCCGGGCAGGTCGGGTTGAGCGGGAGGATCTGCCAGTAGTGCTGCCCGGCCCCGGCGATGAGGTCGACGAACCGGTACGCCGCGGGCCCGAGGTCCCCGATGCCGTAGGGCGACGGCAGGGACGTGATGTGGAGGAGAACTCCGCTGCCCCGCCGGTTCATCTGCCCTCCCACCTCACGCCGAGACACGCCGCCGCCCGCCTGAAGGCTCCCGTATCCCGGCTGGCCTTCCCCCGCATCCCGATGAGAATGTTCTGGCTCTCCCAGAGGTCGAGCGGGAGTCCTGCCTCCTTCGCGCATCCGGCGATCCGGACGATCGCCTCAAGCGGCGCCGGGTCGTCCGGCCTGCTCGCCGCCGCCCGTGCGGCGACCTCGATCCGCCTGCTCGCCGCCTCCCCGAGGGCCGCACGGTACGACTCTCCAGGCTCCTTCGCGAGCGCTGCAAAGCCGTCCGGGTCGGGGCAGCCCGCTTCGAGCATCGAGCGCAACCGAACGGCTGCGGCGTGCTCCCGGAGCAGGGCGGCGCCTTCCGGCCCGGGGATCCCGAGGTCGTCGAGCACGCGAAGCAGCGGGCCCGCCTCCCGGTAGACCGCACAGACGGCCTCCTCGATACCGGGGGCGAGCCGGCGGGCGATCGTCCACCGTTCCTCGTCGGAGAGGTCGGACGCGGTGTGACCGGGCTCGCGGACGCCGAAAGTGACCCGGTCCATCCCCGCAAAGGACGCGACGGCATCGAAGGCCACCTCTTCGCCCGTCGCCCGGGACCGGACCCGGACGGTCCCGAGGAGTTCCGCAGCCGTCCGATGGCGCCAATCGCCGTCGATCGTGTACATCGCGGTCGCCGGGTATTCGATGTCGAAGAGCGCGTAGAGGACGGCCCGCGCCCCGATCCGGGCGAGGTCGAGCGCTCGCGGCCGGACATGGGCCTCGTAGACGTCCGCGGCGGTCGGATACGCCGGGTCGTTCGATGGACCCCGGCGGAGGATACCGGTGAACTCCGGCTCGAGGTCGAGCCCGAGGGTCTCTCGTGCGAGGCCCATCGCCCGGCTTGCGTGCCGCATCACCTGGACGCTCCCCGGCTCCGTGATATCGTCGAAGAACCAGCCGCAGCTCGTCTGCATCATCATCGCCTGCCGCTCTGCTTCCAGGAGCGAGAGGACCCGCCGCCGCTCCCCCGGATCAAGGTCGCCGCGGGCGTGGCGGGCGAAGAACGCCGTGACGGCCTCATCCGACCACCGGGCGATGACGAGGTCGACGGCGTCGCCCCGGGCCGCCGCGGGGTCGTGGACGAGGGGCGCGAGCGCCTCCGCCGTCCCGGGAGCGAGGGCGTCCCGGACCATGACGACCGCCTCACGGAGCGGCTCGCGCCACGCCTGCGACCACCCCGGGTGCGTCCCGCTCTGGCACCCGCACGCCCGCTGCCAGCGTTCGACGCCGTGGACGCAGCTCCAGGACGTCCGTTCCCGGACGGCGACCTCATGCGTCGGCGGGTGGGCGGCAAGGTACTCCCCGTAGACCGTGAGGCGAGCGTCGCGGTCTTGCTCAATGGCGCGGAGGCAGTAGGCGAGCGCCATCTCCCCGAACTCGCGGTGGTGGCCGTAGGATTCCCCATCGGTCGCGATATGCACGAGTTCGGGGCGGTCGCTACCTGACGAGAACGCGCCGAGCAGCCGCCCGGCAAACCGGCCCCCGTCGTCGAGGAGGTCACCGAACGCGACGTCGTGGGCTATCGCTCCGTCGTAGAAGAAGATTGCGATGGACCGCCCGGAGGGAAGGCGGCAGAGGTAGGGCATCCGCGTCTCGACCCGGTCGCCCGTGACGTCCGTCCAGCCTTCCGCACCGATCGGGCGCACGCTTGCGGCCTGGTGGGGGGCGAGGATCGTGAACCGGATCCCGTTCTCCGCCATCAGGTCGAGGGACTCGATATCGACCGCCGTCTCCGGGAGCCACATCCCCTCGGGCTTCCGGCCGAACCGGGCTTCGAAGTCGCGGACCCCCCAGACGACCTGGATCCTTTTATCTTCCCGGGTCGCGAGCGGCATGATGATGTGGTTGTAGCAGCAGGCGATCGCGGACCCGTGGCCGGCATACCGCTCCCGGCTCTCCCGGTCGGCCTCGAGGATCGCATCGTAGACCGCCGGCCGGTGCTGTTCGAGCCAGGCGAGGAGCGTCGGGGCGGCCGTGAAACTGATCCGGGAGTAGGTGTTTACGACCTCCGCGATCAGGCCGTCCGTATCGAGGATGCGTGCGGCGGTGTTCGGCTCGTAACACTCCGCCGCCACCCGCTCGTTCCAGTCGTGGTAGGGCGCCGCAGAGCGCTGGACCTCAACCTCTTCGAGCCAGGGGTTCTCCCGCGGCGGCTGGTAGTAATGGCCGTGAATGCAGACGGCACGGTCCATCGTCACGCTCCCTCCGGGTTGAAGATGACCGTGGCGAGCGGGGGCAGGGTGAGCGGGAGGGACCACGCCCGGCCGTGCGCCGGGACTTGCTCCGCCTCCACCCCGCCGAGATTCCCGACGTCGCTCCCGCCGTACTCGACTGCGTCGCTGTTGAGCACCTCTTGCCAGAACCCCCCGAACGGGACGCCGACCCGGTAGCCGTAGCGCGGGACCGGGGTGGCGTTGCAGGCGACCAGGACGACGTCGTCGGCCGCGTATCCCCGGCGGAGGTAGGTGACGACGCTTTTTTCCACGTCCGAGAAGTCGACCCACTCAAACCCGCCCGGGTCGGCGTCCCGCTCGTGGAGGGCGGGTTTTCGCTGGTAGAGACGGTTCAAGTCCCTGACCCACCGGAGGATCCCCCGGTGGGGCGCGTGCTCCAGGAGGTCCCACGCGAGTCCGGCGTCGTGGCTCCACTCCGACCACTGCCCGAACTCGGCTCCCATGAAGAGGAGTTTCTTCCCCGGATGAGTGAACATATACCCATACAGGAGACGGAGGTTCGCCCGTTTCCGCCATTCGTCGCCGGGCATCTTCCCGACGAGCGAACTCTTCTCGTGGACGACCTCGTCGTGCGAGAGCGGGAGGATGTAGCGTTCGGAGAACGCATACCATATGCTGAACGTGAGGAGGTCGGGCCGGTACTTCCGGAAGGCCGGGTCGAGGACGAAGTAGTCGAGCGTGTCGTGCATCCAGCCCATGTTCCATTTCAGGTCGAACCCGAGCCCCCCGGTCGCCGTCGGGGCGGTCACCCCCGGCCAGGACGTCGCCTCCTCGGCGATGACGAGGACGTCCGGGTAGTTCGCGTGGATCGTCTCGTTCATCTTTCTGAGGAACCCTATCGATTCGAGGTTCTCCCGCCCGCCGTAGACGTTCGCCGTCCACTCCCCGGCGCTCCGGGCGTAGTCGAGATAGAGCATCGAGGAGACCGCGTCCACCCGCAGACCGTCCGCGTGGTAACGGTCGAGCCAGAAGAGGGCGCTGCTCAGCAGGAACGACCGGACCTCGTTTCTCCCGAGATTGAAGATGTAACTCTTCCACTCGGGATGGTAGCGCTGGCCGGGGAGCGCGTGCTCGTAGAGGTGGGTGCCGTCGAAGTAGGAGAGCCCGTAGCCGTCGGCGGGGAAGTGGGACGGCACCCAGTCGAGGATCACCCCGATCCCCCGCCGGTGGAGGGAGTCGACGAGGTGCATGAACTCCTCCGGAGTGCCGTAGCGGCTCGTGGGGGCGAAGTAGCCGAGCGTCTGGTAGCCCCAGGAGGCGTAGAACGGGTGTTCCATGACGGGGAGGAACTCGACGTGGGTGAACCCGGTCTGGAGGAGGTATTCTGCGAGCTCGGTCGCCGCCTCCCGGTAACCGAGGGACCGGTTCTCCTCCTCCGGCACCTTCCGCCACGACCCGAGGTGCACCTCGTAGATGGATAGGGGCGAGTCCGGGGAGTTCGCTTCCTCGCGGGAGCGCATCCACCCCCGGTCCCGCCAGGGGTAGACGGGGTCCCAGATGATGGACGCGGTCTTTGGGGGGATCTCCCAGAAGTGCGCGAACGGGTCGCCCTTATCTACCGTGTAGTTGTTGTACCGGCTCCTGATGCGGTACTTGTAGAGCGCTCCGTGGCCGATATCCGGTATAAATCCCTCCCAGATCCCGGAACCGTCGCCCCGCATAGAGAGCGGGTCTCTACCCGTCGCCCACCCGTTGAAGTCCCCGATGACCGAGACCTCCGCGGCGTTCGGGGCCCAGACCGCAAAATACGTTCCCCGCACACCGTCGGCGACGGCAGGGTGCGACCCCAGGATCTCGTACAGCCGGGCGTGGCTCCCCTGCCGGAAGAGATAGACGTCGTAGTCGGAGATGAGGCTCCCGGTCGCCGTGATATCCGGCAGAGTCTGTTGCATGGGCTCTTCCTCCTCGTCGGGCATCATCGAAGGCCGCCGGAGAGGACTTTTTCGTAGATCCCGAGCACCCTCCTCGCGACGACATCCCACCGGAACTGTTCCATCACCTTCCGGCGCCCGGCCTTCCCGAGCCGCTGCATGTACGCCGGATCGTCGATGAGGTGGCAGATCCCCCAGGCGATCGAGTCCGGCCGGACGGGGACCTTGATCCCGTTCTTGTAGTTGTCGATGTTCTCCGAGAGCCCTCCGACGTCGGTTGCGACGACACACCGCTCCGCGCTCCAGGCCTCCGTAAGGACGAGCCCGAACGGCTCGTTCCTGCTCGGGATGGCGACGAGGTCGCAGGCGTTCAGGAGCCGGATACGTTCCGTATCGGAGACGTAGCCGAGGAACTGCACGGGAAGACCGTGCGCCATCCCCTCCAGGCAGCCGCGCATGTCCCCGGTTCCGGCAAAGAGGAACTGCACGTCCCAGCGTGTCGCGAGGATCCGGGGGATGGCCTGGACCAGGAGGTCGGGGCCCTTCTGGTAGGTGAGGCGCCCGACGAAGAGGACGACGGGCGCGAGCGGGTGGATGCCGTAGTTCTTCTTCACCTCGCCCGGGTCGACCACGGTGCGGTAGGCGGAGGGGTCGATCCCGTTCGGGATGACGGCGACCTTCCATCCCGGAACGTTGTAGAGCCACATCACCTCGGTCTTCGTCGAGTTCGAGACGGTCGTGACCGCCTTTGCGATGTAGCCTCCATACCACTCCTTGGCCGATATCTCCTTAAATTCCCACCAGCCGCCGAAGTTCCCCCCGTGTCGCCCGTACTCCGTCGAGTGGTAGGAGAAGACGGTGTTCCGGTCCCGGAGGAGGTGCATCGCCTCGACGACGTGCCAGTCGTGGAAGTGGAGGATGTCGAACGCCGGGGTGTCGCAGGCGCGGAAGGCCTCCACGAGCTGGATGCTCATGGTCTTGCAGTACTCGACGATGTTCTCTCCGTAGGGCAGGCAGTAGTGGTAGTGAACGCGGTTGATCGTCGCGTCCGCTCCCTCCCCCCGCGTGAAGAAGTGGACCTCGTGCCCTTCGCGGGCGAGGTTCTCGGCGAGTTCGGTCGCCGCCGGTGCGAGCCCGCCCACCTTGAACGTGGAGTGGAGCGACTCCCAGCAGAAGAATGCTAGCTTAAGCGTTTCCATAATTTTCCGATCCTCTTCTGAATCTTCGCCTGGAGGTCGGTGCGGTCGGCGACCCCCCGGACCTTCCCCGTAAGTTTTCCATCGCCGATCACCTCCTCGATCCACCGGGAGAAGTCTTCCCGCTCGACGTGGTAGCGGATGACGTCGTCCGGGACGAACTCGAGCATATCGGCGAGTTCCTGGAGGCTGTGGGCGGCGTATCCCGTCGGTCGCTCGTGCGACGAGAAGGAGAACGCCTTCTCCGGCGGGACGCACCGGAGCGCGAGCGCGGATCTCGGAGACCGGGAGCCGGCGGCCGACCGCTCTTCGGCGTCCGAGAGGACCCGCATGAAGGAGGCGAAATGGTCGTAAGCCCCCTGGTGGCTGACGTTGTAGAGCGGTTTTCCGCACGAGACCGGGCGCATGGCCATCCTGCGGACGTGGTCCGTATCGAGGAGGCAGCGCCAGATCTCCGGGTCCGTGACCAGGCCCCCGGCCTGTTCGAGCGCCTCGAGGGCGGACTGCTGCAGGATGGTCCGCTGCTGGCCCGCCGGTTCGTTGGCTTCGCCGATCTCCCCGTGCGGCGTCGCCCGTGCGGCGTCCGACGGGCGAACGGTCTCTAGCCCCTCATCGGCGAGGGCAGAGGGGAGTGCCTGCAGGAAATCGAGGATCCCGGTCTCGGGACCGATGGCGTCCCCGAAGGTCCGGTAGTCGAGGAAGAGCGTGATGCAGTCGCCGGGGGAGGCGGCGAGCCACTTCGCGTAGCGGTCGGCCGTGAGCGGCCACTGGTCCCACGCTCGCCACGGGAACCGCACGGCAATGTCGTCGGAGAGGTCGCAGTGGGTGACGAGGACCGGGAGGCCCCGGTAGGTGTAGAGGTGGTTCTGGTCCCGCTCCGCCCCGGGCCCTTCGCCTCCCTCGATGATGGCCGCACGGATCCCGGCTCCGGCAAGCGCTTTTGCGGTGGCGGGGGTGATGGGGTAGTCGGTGTGCGCAAACGTCGTCGGCGCGACCGAGAAGCGCTCCTGCATCAGGTCGCGGTGCATGCGGATCTCGGTCGAGAACTCCTCAAGGTCCGCAAACTGCCCGGTGACGCTGTGGTAGTAGGTCGTCGCGAGGAGTTCGACGTTTCGGTGGGTCAATGCATGGGAGAGGAGTTCGAGCGTCTCCGGGTACCACATCCCGAGACGCTCCACGACCACCCCGGAGATGCCGACGGCGCACGTCAGCCCCTCGTCGAGGAGATCGAGGAGGATCTCCGTCGCCGGCCGGAACGAACGGTCGATGACCCGTCCCAGGTCTTCCTTTGCATCCGGGTTGAAGTACCTATCCATCAGGGTTCTCGTTCCCGTCGTCATGTCCGGCTGAAATCCGGGATTCAGGGAACAGGGATAGTGAATATCGAATCCCAGGCAGATCACCGGTGGATTTGAGCCCTCGCCTGTCATCAGTGGTAAATGGCCGTTTGCGTATATAAATGTCGCCAATCCGGAAGATCTATCGTGGTTTTGCCCCCGGGAGCGCCCTGAACACCGGGGCAGGGGCAACGGGAGCAGGTTGTTCGCCGCCGGCCTGGATCCGCCAGCACGGGATGGCTCCTGTCTTTGAGACGGCGCGGGCCTACACGAAGGCGATCCCCGACCTTCTGCTCGCCGAGATCTTCGGCGTGACCTCGTTCGAGCTCGGGTGACGGCCCCCCGGACCGCAACATTCTCAACAATCCCCCGCCGATTATCTCTCCGGGAGCAGCTGCATGGACTACCTGGAAGAGTTTCCCCCTGAATCCCTCGAACAAAAAGGCTTTGTGACTTACTGTACATAGTAGCGCTACAGCAGTGGCGAAGCGGACTAAGGGCGGAATATACATGTGTTGCTAAAAATCTGCGATGCCCTCAACTGCGATTTCGCCGACATAACGAATGTCGACGGAAGTAGGAGTAAATCTAACGAGGAGAAGGCCACCATGGTGAACAGGCGCAATGATGGCACACAACCCATAGTTACGGATGAGTTGAATACCAACATCTATAGAGGCATCCGCGATACCCTTGCAGAAGCGCGGCTAAAAGCCTATTCTGCTGTTAATTCTGCTATGGTTGAGGCTTACTGGGAGATCGGGCGGCAGATAGATGAAGCCGTTGGTGAACGCGCCGAATATGGAAAAGGTCTGCTGAGATATCTGGCGGGGCAGTTGACGTTAGAGTTTGGTAAAGGCTTTGATGAAAGCAGTTTACGCCGAATGCGGCAATTTTCCAAGACGTTTCCGAATCGTGCCACGCTGTGGCGCGAATTGAGTTGGTCGCACTATCGCCTGCTCATGAAAATCAAAGATGAATCGCGGCGTGAGTTCTATGGACGTGAGTGTGCCGAAGCGGCCTGGAGTGTTCGTCAGTTGGAGCGGCAGATAAACTCGTTTCTTTATGAACGTCTGCTCGCCACACAAAAGAACGGAGCTGAAAGCGTGAAAGGGGAAATCCACACGCTTGAACCGAAAAATGATCCCGACTATATCCTCAAAGATCCTTATATTCTGGAGTTTCTGGACTTAAAAGAAAACCGTGATTATCACGAAAGCGATTTAGAGCAGGCTTTAATCGATAAGCTGCAAGAATTTCTGCTCGAACTTGGAAAAGGCTTCTCGTTTGTGGCGCGTCAAAAGCGGATAACAATTGAGGGCGACCATTACTATGTCGATCTCGTTTTTTACAACTATATTCTTAAATGTTTTGTAGTCATCGACTTAAAAGCAGGAAAGCTGACTTATCAAGATATCGGCCAAATTGACTTCTATGTCCGATATTTTGAGGATAAAGTGAAATTACCGGGGGATAACCCCACCATAGGAATTATTCTCTGCACTGACAAAAACGATACGATGGCAAAATACTCTGTGCTGTCTGATACTAAGAATTTATTTGCCTCAAAATACATGCTTTATCTTCCCACTGAGGAGGAATTGACGAACAAATTAAAACGTGAACGCGAGCTTATTGAACGTCAAAAGGCAATGGACAAGGAGGCAGATGAATGAGTGCGTCACACCAGGCGTTC
>LSQX01096880.1_pt1 | contig 11727 bp, 10 predicted proteins | sample 654561 | NCBI WGS metagenome assembly LSQX01 (sample SAMN04489861, study PRJNA283612) | anaerobic digester metagenome | isolation source: 4 biogas reactors fed with cattle manure at either 37C or 55C with and... | place: Denmark: Kongens Lyngby | collected 2014 | reverse complement strand
CTATGAAGATTTAAAAGAAGAAGATTAAAATATTTTGAATATGCTTCAATCTGACCTTTCCATGTTATATTGCTTCCACCGAATCCATGTATAAATACGACCCATGGATACCTCTCATTGTTTCTAACAACTGAATAATCAAACATTTTGATTTTTTCTTCTTTCATCTGAGGTTCTTTTTTTGAACCTGTGATATTTTAAGAAAACAGGGAAGTTTTTCTGATTGTGTGGGGGCATATTTTTAAATAATTCCTCAGCTTTAATCTTCCACTGCTCAGCTCTTTTATAGTTTTTTTCTGCTAGTGTTTCAGCAGATTCAGGATTGTTAAAATGCGTAGAATGAGCATTGCCTTCTTTTACCACATTAACTATACCTTCTGGTACATCCACTAATGGGCAGGCTCTTAATGGATTGTTAGAGAACGGCTGGGATTTTCTAAAAGCAGTAAAGAAAGGAGATCTGAGCGCATCAAGTAATGAAACTTCATGTATGTTTGAATCTGAATAATGACAGAATGCGCATGGTTCTACATCACCTTTGGAGTTTATATGTATAAATCCGTTACCTGCTGCTAAACAACCAAAAGCTAAATGACCATTATTCCAGAAATCCACAATAGTATATTCATTTCGTATACAGTAATTAGAAATTTTCTGTTGTACATATGCTCTTTGTTCAGCATTACAAGTTAATTCAAGATCAGCATCACTTCCTACAGGAACATAATTGAATAACCAGCCGAACCAACAACCTTTTTCTCTCATATAATCTAAAAATTCATCAGATGCAATAGTCTTGTAGTTTTTGCTGTGATAGCATGCAGAAAACGCGAAGCCGATATCTCTGCTTTTAAGTATATCCATTGCTTTTATAACTTTATCGTAAACACCCTGACCTCTTCGAAAGTCAGTTTCTTCCTTTGTGCCTTCAATACTTAAAAACATGTTAAGATTTCCTAAACGAACCATTTCGTCAGCAAATTTCTCATCAATCATAGTAGCATTAGTAAAAGCTGCAAAAGTTGTCCTTCGATGTTTATCACATAACTTTATGATATCATCCTTTCGCATTAGTGGTTCACCGCCTGTCATCAGTACATCACCGATACCTAATTTTCGTGCCTGAGTGATTATATCATCAAGTTTCTCATATGATAGATGATCTGTTCTGCTGTAATCAGAAGCCCAGCAGCCTTTACATTTTAAATTACATGCTGATGTCGGATCGATTAATAAAACTCTTGGTATAAATGTCTTATACCTCCAACCATTTATAAGTTCTTTGATCGTTATAAACCTGTTCATAGTCATATGATCAAGAATGCTTCTTGCCATAAAGAATTTTCTTGAACAGTATACATAAAATTTATGGTGGGGGAAAGGAGGGATTTTTTTCTTTTCCCCGTTAATTTTTAAATATCTCATCAATATTTTGGAGCTACATTAACAGTTTGAGGTATGAGGCCATCAAAAACAAAGTTGCCGTTTGCATCACTGCCTAATGAATATATTTCAAGCCCAGGAATTATGGTGTATATTCTTGAGAATACATCCCCCATTATCTCAATGCTTTCATCAGTCATATACTCTTCAGGAAGATTAACCGGGCCTATCTTAAATACATCCGGATTACCAGTAAGCTGATTGTTCTGTATGCTTACTGTGCCTGAGCTGTATATATTTACACTGCTTGGTAATAGAGTGGATAATTCTGATGGTATTTCATCTTTAAGATCAGGGAAAAGTTCGTCAAGTATTTTATCAACATTGAGTCTGCTACTGCCTTCCATAGTTCCATCAGGATTAATTTTAACTTGTACATCATCAAACCAGAAAAAATCTGGAGCAATTTCATTTAGCAATGCAGTTGCTTCCTGAGGGGATAATGTAAAAGTTCTTTGCTGGTAATCAGAAAATTCCCAGTTATAGTCTTCAATGTTTAATTCCTGATTTTTTGAGTCGTCCTTAAAATCCTGAAGTGCTTGTCCTGTCAAGCCATTAAAACTGATATTAATGCCTGTTTTTGCAAGAGCACTCTGATAATCCATTTGAGTATATTTCACACCAAGATTTTTTGGTCCGAAAAGCCTTATATTAGGTTTAAAGATAAGAAATGCCCCAACAGCAAGTCCAATAATTATTATAAAGGCTAAAAATACTTTTAATCCTGTGTGCTTCTTTTTTGGAGGCATCATCATCTGCTGGTTCATAGGTGCATATTGATTCTGCTGTAAAGGTGGTTGTTGCTGAAGAGGAGGCATTTGCTGAGGCTGTTGCTGAACTTCAACCGGTGCTCCGCAACTCTGGCAGAATCTGTCTTGAGCTGTATATTGTGCTCCACAATTTTTACAATACATTTTATACCTCTTTTCTTTTAATTTAATAAATCAATGTTTTAGTTATTAACACTGGTTCCACATTTTCCGCAAAATTTAGTATTAGGGGAAAGCGGTTGCCCGCAATTTCTACATATATTTGCTGATTGGGAAATAGCTGTTCCACATACTCCGCAGAATTTAGCTCCTGATTTCAATGGTGCATTACATTTTGGACAATTGGTATTTGATGAATTGATTGCATTTCCGCAGTAAGCACAGAATTTTGTTCCTGGAATAATGGGTTTGTTGCAATTAGGACATATATTATCCTTCTTTAAAACTACAGGTTTTCCACATGATGGACAGAACTTAGCATCTGGAAGAAGTATGGTTCCACAATTTGAGCATGTGTTGTTTCCAGGTTGTATAACAGGAACCGGAGTACCGCAACCAGAACAGAATTTTGCATTTTCTTTAAGTAGCATACCGCATTTAGAACAATTCATAAAACCCCCCGCATTAAATTCTATCAAAATTTCTTTTCGCTATTACATATTTAATTGTAGCAGATTTGTGTGAGATTTCAATAAATGAAAACAAATTATCTTCTTTTCCATGTAATTGGTGACATTAAAGCAATTATGGGATATATCTCTAATCTACCTATAAGCATATTTATTATGAGTGTTATTTTTGAGAGTGCTGTAAAACTTGAATAGTTACCTAAAGGACCAGCTACTCTTAAGCCAGGTCCAATGTTATTTAGACAAGCAAGTACTGCAGAAATATTAGTGATCCCATCATGTTTGCCTAAAGAGAGCAGCATAATGGAAGATACTGCTATTATTATGTAGAGTACAAAATAATCAAGAACGCTTTTTTCCGTCTTAGAATCAATTATCTCTCCACTTAAGGTGATTGATGTGATTGATCTCGGACTAATTGTTTTTTTAATTGAATTTCTTATGCTTTTGAACAGAATTATAACTCTGCTTACTTTTATTCCTCCACCTGTAGAACCTGCACTTGCGCCAATAACCATTAAGAATAATATGGCAGTCTTTGAAAACATCGGCCATAAATCAAAGTTTTCTGAAGTAAACCCAGTTGTTGTAATTATAGATGAAACTTGAAAGAAACTTAGTCTCAATGCTTCTGATACGTTAGAGTACATGGAATATATATTTATCATAACTGCTATTGTAGTAATGACGATAATACCAAGATACCATTTTAATTCTTCATTTTTATATGCTCTTTTGAAATTTCTTAATATAAGCATATAGTAGATATTGAAGTTAACACCAAAAAGTATCATAAAAATACTTATAACTATTTCCACATAAGCACTATTGTAATACGCTATGCTGGAATTCTTAATTGCAAATCCTCCTGTACCAGCTGTTGCAAAACTAGTTACTACACTATCGAAAAAAGGCATTTTTCCTGCAACAAGGAAGATTATAAGAAATAGTGTAAGTAATATATATATGCCATATAGTATTCTTGCTGACAATCTCATTTTTGCTACTAATTTACCAACAACTGGTCCAGGTGCTTCTGCTCTTAAAAGGTGCATCATACTCATGTCTGTTTTAGGTATTACCGCAAGTAAAAATACAAGCACGCCCATGCCACCTATCCAGTGTGTAAAGCTTCTCCAGAAAAGTAATGAGTATGGTAATATTTCTACATTTTCTAGTATTGAAGCTCCAGTTGTAGTGAACCCAGATACTGTTTCAAATAAGCTGTCAAGAAATGAAGGTATATAACCTGAAAAGTAGAAGGGTAGAGCTCCAATAATACTAGTTACAACCCATCCTAAAGATACGCACATCAATCCTTCTTTTGCAAATATTAAAGTGTTTTTCGGTTTAAAAATTTCAAGTGGAACACCTATTGCTAAAAATAATAATATCGGAGCGATAAAAGGTAAATACATTTCTTTTTCCCCATATACTATTGCAACAATTAATGGAAGAAGCATTAATATTGCAGTAATATACAGTATCTTGCCTAATATGTGGAATATCATTTTAAAATTCATTATTCAGTAATTACTCCAATATATCCTTAAACTCTTTTATGTACTGTTCTGCAGGGGATATTATTATAACGTTGTCTCCTACTTCAATGGTATCCATTCCTGAAGGATAGATCAGTTTATTATTCCTTATTATACATGCTACTAGAATGCTTTTCTTAAACTTCAGATCTTTAAGAGGAATGTGAAGTATATGCAGTGTATCATCTGTTATAAGAAACTCTAAAGCTTCTGCTTTATTGTTAACTATTCTGTATAATGTGTTTACCATGCTGCCTTCAGTGTTTTGTAATGCTCTTGCATATCTTACTATTCTGTCTGCTGTTATTTTTCTAGGAGACACAACACTGCCAGTTGCTACAGTACCTAATAGATCAACAAGCGATGAATTATTAATTTTTGTTATAGTTTTTGGAACATTCTGCTTATTTGCATAAAGAGATAATATTATATTTTCTTCATCAATACCCATCAAAGGTATTACTGCATCTGCATCATATATGCCTTCTTCTGAAAGAAGCAATTGATCGGTACCGTTTCCTAAGACAATTCTTGCTTTAGGTAGTGCCTCTGAAAGTTCGATACAGCGTTTTTCATCAATCTCAATTATAGTAACATTCATGTTTGTTTCTGAAATCATATTGGCTAAATAGTATGCTATTTTGCCACCGCCAATAATCATAATATTCTTAAGTTTTTCTTTGTATATTCCTAATTCCTTAAGAAATTCTGATAAATCCTTATGTGAGGCAGTAATATGTATTATATCGTTATTCTTTAAAACAAAATTTCCTTTTGGTATAATTACATCATCCTCTCTTTGTACAGCTCCTATAATTACCCTTACTTTAATCTTTTTATATAAATCTATAAGCCTGACATTATCAAGTATGCTGTTTTCACCGATTTGTACTTCAGCCATTTCAACTTTACCTTTACTGAATACATCTAGCTTGATAGCTGAAGGGAACCTCAATATCCTGTATATTTCTGATGCAGTTTCAAACTCAGGATTAATTACCATAGATAAGCCTAATTCATATTTTAAAAACTGTAACTGTTTTGAGTATTCAGGATTTCTTACTCTTGCTATTGTATGTCTTGCTCCGATTTTTTTTGCTACCAAACAGGACAGTATATTTAATTCATCTGAATTTGTAGATGCAATTATCATGTCTGCTTTTTCGGCTTCAGCTTCTTTTAGTATAGTATAACTGGCACCATTACCTACAACACCCATTACATCATATGAGTTAACCGCATTTTCAATAACCTTTGGATTAGTGTCTATTACAACTATATCATGGTCTTCTTTAGATAATCTTTCGATTAATGTGCTTCCGACCTTTCCATCACCAATTATTAGTATTCTCAATCTCTACTCCTGTACTGTAAAATTGTTGTATGTTTACAGCTGATGTCCCTATTCTACTATACATAATATAAAAATCAAATAACTATAATGTTTTTAATATACTAAACATTGAAATCATTTCTCATTTAATAAGCTTATTACATTATTTGCACAGTTTATGCCATCAGCTGCGGATGAAATAATACCACCTGAGTATCCAGAACCTTCTCCACAGAAGAATAACCCATTTACGACAGGACATTGCATAAACTTATCTCGTTCTATTTTTATTGGTGATGTGGATCTGGTTTCAATACCTGTTAGAATTGCATCTGGGTAATAAAATCCATTTAACCAGTTATCCATATCCTTAACTGCAAACCGTAATGAATCAGACACATATTCTGGTAGATATTCATTGCTTTTAACAAATCTGGTATCAGGTTTGTAAGTTGGTGAAACATCACCAAGTGTTTTGCTTAGTGTGTTATTCATAAAATCCTCAAGTCTTTGTATTGGAGCAGTATAATTTCCTCCTCCAACAGAAAATGCTTTCTTTTCTAAGTTTCTTTGAAATTCTATTCCTGCAAGCGGATGCTGTGATTTGAAATCTTTTTCAGTTATTGATACTAACAATGCGCTATTAGCATTTATTCCATCTCTTTTTTGTAAACTCATTCCGTTGGTAACAAGACAGTTATTTTCTGATGTAGCAGGTATTACATAACCACCTGGGCACATGCAGAATGAATAAACGCTACGGGTATTCTTTAAATGAGTTACCAAATGATAATCAGCTGGAATCAGTTCGGAACATTTGCTGAATTTTCTATATCTAATTCTATTTATATACTCTTGATGATGTTCAATTCTCAAACCTATACCAAAAGGTCTGCAATTCATTGGTATATTCAAATGATACAACATTTCAAATGTATCTCTTGCACTATGTCCGGTAGCTAGTATTACAGTATTTGAATTAATTACTGTCTGATTGTTTAATGACTCAGTTCTTATTCCTGATATTTTATTATCTTTTATAATAATATCAGTCATTTTTGTTTCAAATTTATATGTTCCACCTAATGATTCTATGTATTTTCTTAATCCCTTAAGTATTTGTTTTAATTTATCTGTACCGATGTGTGGTTTTTCTAAATATTTAATTTCTGGATCTGCACCTGCTTTTACAAATTCATCAAGTATCTTATGCTTTATCGGTGTCATCATTCCAATTTTCAGTTTTCCATCTGAGTAGGTTCCGGCTCCACCTTCGCCAAACTGGATGTTGGTTTGCTCATTCAATATCCCATTTTCTATTAATTCTTTGATGTGGAAATCTCTGGTATCTGTATCTTTTCCTCTTTCAATAATAACAGGGCATAATCCAGCTTCTGCAAGTATAAGGGCACAGAATAGTCCTGCTGGACCCGAGCCAACTATTAAAGGATTTTCTGTTTTCTTTTCAATGTTTGAAGTTATTGGAACGTAATTAACCGGTTTAGTATATGAAATATCTTTGTCAATATGTCTAAGAGTATACTTAATGCAATCTGATAAAATTACATCAACAGTATATTTGAATTTAATATCATCTATATTCTTATCATAAACCGATTTTTTTATTATTTTTATATCAACTATATCACTAATCTTTACATCCAGTCTTTTTGCTGCAGCTGATTTTACTTCATCAAGTGAACTTCCCAGATTTAACAATATTGATGATACCCGAATTATATTCATATATTACACAACCCTTATTTTAATATCACAGTATTTAGTTTAGCATAGATTTAAGAAAAGGCATAAAAAAAGCTGCCTACTAAAGGCAGCTTTTTTTCATTATCTCTTTTAAATAATTGCTTGAAGTACAAAGTTAAGTACAAACAGAGCAGAAGCTACCCACAGAACCGGGGATATCTCTTTAACCTGTTTTTTGCATATCTTAACAATGATGTAGAATATGAAGCCCATTGCGATACCTGAAGTAATAGAGTATGCCAAGGCCATGAATACGCCTGTAAAGAAAGCAGGAATTGCTTCTGCAAGGTCTGTCCATTCAATCTCTTTGAATGCTGATAGCATCATTATACCAACTATAACAAGAGCAGGTGCTGTTGCTGCAGAAGGTATTGCACTTATAAATGTTGCAAAGAATGCGCTTACTGCAAAACAAATTGCAACAACGACGCTTACAAGACCTGTACGTCCGCCAACAGCAATACCAGAAGCACTCTCAACATATGTTGTTGTATTTGATGTTCCAAAAATAGCACCTATTGATGTAGCTGTTGCATCTGCAAATAAAGCTTTGTCCATTTTGGATTTGAATCCTGAACTAGATTCCATTGCTTTTTCATCTTCTTCACTGAAAATTCCAGTCTGACGGCCTGTACCTATAAATGTTCCGATTGTATCAAATGTATCAGATAAACTGAATGCGAAAATAGTCAGTAAAACTATAGGAAGTCTTGAAAGATCAGAAAACAATGAACCTAAACCGGCTTTTGTAAAGATTACGCCGAATGTTGTTGGAAGGACATTTACTGCATCGGAAAAACTTACAGATGAAGTAGATGTTGTAACTCCTAATGGAATACCTATGAGTGTTGATACTATTATACCTATAAGTATAGCTCCTTTAACTTTTAGTAATAGTAAAACTATTGTGATTACTAAACCGATAAAGAAAACATATAATCCACCTGTGTTAATAATTGACATTCCTGGAACTCCTGCGCCAAAATTAATAACACCTACATTAAGCAATCCAACATAAGCTATGAATATACCAATACCACCACCGATAGCATTCTGAAGGCTTTTTGGTATAGCTTTAATGATATGCTTACGAATTTTTGTTACTGTAATAAGTATGTTTATTAATCCGCATATGAAAACCATGGACAGAGCATGCTGCCATGAGAAGCCATAAGTAAATACTACAGTAAACACGAATAAAGCATTTAATCCCATTCCTGGGGCCTGTGCATATGGCACATTAGCGACAAGACCCATTATCAAAGTACCGATTATTGCTGCAATTATGGTTGCAAGGAAAACAGCGCCCCATTCCATACCTGCTTGTGACAATATTCCCGGGTTGACAGCGATAATGTAAGCCATTGTAACGAATGTTGTTAGGCCCGCTAAAATTTCCGTTGACACTTTTGTGCCATTCTCTTTTAGCTTGAACATTTTAAATCCCCCTTTTGAATTTAATATAATGTAAGTATATTACAAGGTAATAAATTGTCAATATTAAACCATTAAAAAATATATCATTTTTTTGTTTTTCCACAAGATGTTGTATAAATACTGACAAAAAACAGTATATATTGAGGCTGCTACTTTTATATAACTGTAATTTAATAAAAAAATAACCGTAAGTTCGAAATTTGTTTAAAACTTATGTTGCAATTGCAACAGACTGTTCTTGAATCATGTCTTATACTTCATTTAGCATTAAAAGTGCTTATTAAATAATAGAAAGGCTGGTATTAATATGAGCAAGACAGCAATAGTGACAGGTGGTTCAAGAGGTTTAGGAAAAGCTATGGTTAAAAAACTTGCTTCAATGGGATATAACGTTGTGGTTAATTTTGTTAGTGACAGGAGCAGGGAAGGAACTTTAGAGCTTATTGAGGAAATTGAGAAAGAGTATAAGATTAAAGGCATAGCAATTCAGGGGGATGTCTCTGATTATGATACATGTAAAAGGCTTGTCGATGAAACTGTGAAAACATTCGGAGATAAAATTGATGTTCTAGTGAATAATGCAGGTATAGATAACAACAAGAGTTTTTTAAAGATAACACCTGATGAATATATAAGGCTTGTTAATATAAATTTAATGAGTTATCTTCACATGACTCATGTAGTACTGCCTTATATGGCAAGCAATAAGGAAGGAAACATTATTAACATAGCATCTATCGGAGGAATGATGGGTGTAGCAGAGCAAGCTGATTACTGTGCTGCAAAAAGCGGTGTAATAGGCTTCACAAGAGGTCTAGCTGTTGAATTCGGACCCAAAAACATCAGAGTCAATTGTATTGCTCCAGGAATGATATGGACAGATATGCTAAGGCATGCTGACCAAAAAGCAGTAGCTGCTTTAAAAACTGCAATTCCTTTGGGAGAAATTGGAGAAGTTGAGGACATAGCTGACTGCATGGAGTATCTAATTGATGCTAAATATGTTACAGGACAGACGATCTCACCTAATGGTGGTATATTAATGCCATAAGATGATATCTTTACATATTGTCATTTGCGTTGTTACGCATAATAAAGGGAGCTTATCAGCTCCCTTTATGTATATAAATCTATATGGTTATTAATGTATCTTTGTTTATTCTTATGCATTAATCCTGTTTTCAACAAGCATTTCAACCAGTTTCATGGATTTTGCAGCATCATCAATCAGGCAGATTGGTTTTTCCTTGTTCATCAGATATCTTATGAATGCCTCGTCCTCTTGTTTATAGCCATAATGTGAATATAAAGAATCATTACCTTTACTAAGTTCAATTCCATCTATGTGCTCTATATTGGATACTGATGCACCTGCTGCAGCTTGTGAATAAATATTTTTACCTGATGCGTATATTATCGTCGCATCACATCCTTTTGTTCCTGGGAATCCAAGATTTATGTATGCGCTTGCATCTGCTCCATGAATTTCAAAATTGTGAATTCTAGCGGCTGTCTGATAATTTCCTCTTAATGTACCGGTTACTCCGTTTTCAAATCTCATAATACAGCTCCAGCTGTTATCAACAGGACTGTTGTTTCTTGCTATAACGCTTGCTGCATCGGTGACTTCGGCACCTGCAAAATATCGTACTAAATCAGCAGCATGTACAATATCACAGGAAAATGCATCAGTGAAATGCCAAATTTCAGCTATATCAGTATGTTTAATGAAACAACCGTCAACCTGATTTATTACAGTAGTTTTCTTCATTTTGTCAAATACATACTGTACTAACGGTACATAACGTCTGTTCATTCCAACTTGTATAAGTTTATCTAGTGAAGATGCCCTTCTTGCTAGTGACTCGGCTTGATATGAATTCAATCCTGCTGGTTTTTCCATAAAGATGTCTTTACCTGCAGATAAACAGTCATAAGCGACCCTGTAAAGAAGGTCTGGTTGTACAAGACAGAATACTCCGTCAATTTCTTCCTTTTCCAGCATTTCATTCATAAGTACATAAGTCTTTGGTATTGAATATTTATCAGCTGCTCTTTTTGCTTTTTCTTCAACGAGATCACATATTGCGACTATTTTGCATTCTTCAATTTCCGAAAGACTTGGAAGATGAACAGAGTTTGCTATTCCTCCTGCACCTATAACTGCTACTTTAACTTGCTTTTTCATAATTCCTCCTAAATTTTTATATAAGTATGTGATTTTTTCTATGTTCAATCGTTCTTTTGAGATATTCGTCGTAAGTTTCGATTTCATACTCATTTAAAACATCTTTTATACATCTGTCATTATCCTCATAAGTAAGTAAGACAGTTGCTACATTTCCAGGATCATATACAGTTAGTGATTGTTTGAATTTTCTTTTCGCCTGTTTTATTTTATGTATGTTATAGTCCAGATGAACAATTTCAAAATCCAGATTTACTTCTGCTGTAACATGATCGTAGTAATTAGTTGTACAAGCAATAACATCACCAAAAGGATTAATAATTCTGCTTGTATTATTGGTAATTGCACTTGCCATGTAGCTTCTTAAGGAATAAGCCCATTGGTCCTGTTTTAGTCCACCATGATAATTTGATGAAAAAATAATCAGCTCAGGGTTCTGGGGTTTATATGCTTCTATAAGAGTGTCGAAATTTAAATCAAAACAGATACCAGAAGCTATCCTGATTTTATCAAGCTGATATACTTTCGGATCTTGACCATACCCAATACCTATTTCATTTTCATCAATCATAACATGATTTTTGTCATAAATATTTACTAAAGAACCATCCTTTCCATACAT
>LSQX01005730.1_pt4 | contig 11727 bp, 10 predicted proteins | sample 654561 | NCBI WGS metagenome assembly LSQX01 (sample SAMN04489861, study PRJNA283612) | anaerobic digester metagenome | isolation source: 4 biogas reactors fed with cattle manure at either 37C or 55C with and... | place: Denmark: Kongens Lyngby | collected 2014 | reverse complement strand
GGGAAGAACCACGGATGAACGCCTTAGCTCCGATGGCGGTGACGCTGTCGGGGGATCGTGATGCTTGTCAGACTTCTTCTACATTGCGATATTGACCGATGCCCAAAGCCAATGGGTATACATGGGGTTCTTGAACCCTTAGGGGTTAATTTTTAGGGATAATGTTATTGTCTGAATTGGGCTTTACTAGCACAGGGGGATAACAAAGACAGACGGCTTCATCGTAAAATCATGCTGAGGCAGATAACGTTAGAGCATAATCATCACGTGAGTTCATTTAGTTCACAGGGTGGTGAATATCAAATTTACGGATTTAGCAGTTCACAAATCAGTACCTTATAGGGAGATAGGTGGTTTTTTTCGCGAGTACAGGAAAGGAATTGAAGTGGTAACTCTTTGGATGAGAAGAAGATAGGTTACAAGATGAATAGTGCGCGATACAGGGCTCGAACCTGTGACCTCTACCGTGTCAAGGTAGCGCTCTTCCACTAAGCTAACCGCGCACTGCGGACGGGGGAAATGTTACTCAGGCTCCCCTTCCAAGGCAAGAGCTATTTTATTTTTTCCTTTTCCCACTATTTTCTTACCGCTATCTTTGCGGGCGTGAGTAGCGAACTCTTAAAAACTGTCCATTTAAAACCTCACGAAGCCAAACGGCTTTGCGCTGGACATCCTTGGGTTTACCCAAGTGAGATTGAATCTATCGATGAAGATATTGCAGATGGAGACTGTGTACAAGTCTCGGATTCACGCAACCGACTGATTGGTTCTGGTTTATATAATTCCAAATCCAAAATTCGCGTTCGTCTTTTATCCCTACGACATTCCATCTACCCAGACCTGAACTTTTTCGAAAGTAGAATAGAGAACGCTCTTAAGCTGCGCCTACGGTCAATGCCCGGAGCCACTTCCTTTCGAGTTGTAAACGCTGAAAGTGATTTTCTCAGTGGACTGATTATCGATAAATACAACGATATTTTAGTTCTTCAAACAACTTCTTTGGGGATGGATCAGCGTAAACCGATTATTGTTGAAGTTCTCCAAAAGATATTAAAGCCCAGAGTCATACTTGAAAAGAACGACTCACCCTCGCGCTCTTTTGAAGGACTAGACCCGGTTTATTCCACCTTGCTGGGGCAGACTCCTGAAGGAACTCAGCCTATTGAACTCAACAAGCTTTCCTTTCAAGTCGACTTTTCGTCTGGCCATAAAACCGCCTGCTACCTTGATCAGCAAGTTAATTATCAACTGGTCAGTCAGTTTGCCCCTGGGGCCAGAGTTCTGGATTGCTTTTGTTTTCTGGGAGGCTTTGCACTCCACGCCGCTCGCGCCGGCGCTCGAGAAGTTTTGGGAATCGATCAGTCTTTAACCGCAGTAAAAATAGCTGAAATCTCGGCACAGCTCAATCATTTACCCAACTGCTCCTTCATAAACGAGAACGTTTTTGACTGGCTCATTCAAGAAACCAAAAAAACTGAAATACCTGAAAATAGTCTATTCGACCTCATTATCTTGGATCCCCCTTCTTTTACAAGAAATCGCCACTCTGTAGAAGCTGCCCTTCGGGGGTATAAAGAAATACATCTCCGGGCCCTAAAGCTACTTCGGCCGGGTGGCATTCTCGCCACTTTCTGCTGCTCGCATCATGTCAGTTCGGCTCTATTCCAGGAAATAATCCTCCAGGCCGCCTTTGATGCCCACAAGATACTGCGCCGTGTTTGTTCCTATACTCAATCTCCGGATCACCCTGTTATCCCTGTCATTCCCGAAACTGAATATCTAAAAGGCTTTGCATTCGAGGTTCTGAACGGCTAGAGCAATCTGCTTAGTTAGGCCAACAACTTGCGCTCTGGACGTCTCTTTATACTATCCGTCGAAACTTCTTCTCGAGTTCTCGAGCACTGATTTCGATAATAGTGGGACGGCCATGTGGGCATGTATAGGGCATCTTACAATGACGAAGTTTTTCCATGAGATACTCAATCTCCTCGGTGGCAATTATGTCATTGGCCTTTACCGCCAGCCGACAAGCATGGGAAGCAATTGTTTCCATGGCTAAATCTGCTTGAAATATTTCGCGTCCCACACTTCGCAAGCTATCAAGCAAATCGAGAATGAACTGTTTGGCTGAAACACCCTTAACAAAAGGGGGCAACGCATCTATCAGAAATGTTTGCTCCCCAAACTCATGAAGACCTATTCCCAATTGTTGAAAAACAGGCAATCTTTCCTTCAAAAGCGCCGCATCCTTTATTCCTGTCTCTAGCGTTTCCGATAATAGAAGCTTTTGCGTCTCAACCATCCCTACCAATGCCTGGTCCATCAGATACTCAAAAAGTACTCGCTCGTGTGCCGCATGTTGATCAACAACCACCAATCCACGATCCGATTCAAACAGAAGATAAAGACAACTTAAAACGCCTATAAGTCGCAACGGTACGTCCAATAGAGGCTTATTATCTAGAGGAGCCTGCAAATCCGGAGCCATTGCTGGTATGAACTTGTCTGAGGCAGCAGACTGTGATGATAAGCTTCCGCAAGAAAGGGAGTGAGTCTCAAGGTAATGAGGAATACCCGCAGTCTTTTTTGGAACAATGTTGGGGATATCTGTATGTTTTGCGAAAGGAAGCGGGGGTGAATCATTTCCGGGTGGTAAACGTACAGGCAGTTTATCTTGATCTGAAACGTTTGCTGTCGATACCGGCAGAGGTTCTTCCAAAAGTGTATTTTCGACAATCGCTGAATCTTGTGAATGATGATAATTTTCTAATGCCGAGCGTAAAATATCCGCGACAATCCGCCGCACCGCCTGTTCTTTATGGAATTTCACTTCCCGCTTTGCCGGATGGATATTCACATCCACTTCACCAGGGTCCAATTCCAGAAAAAGACAACAGAGAGGATAGCGACCTTTCATGAGAGCGTTCTGGTAGGCGTCCATTAAAGCGTAGTTCAGACCTTTATTATCTACCGGTCTGCGATTCACGAAAAAATGCTGTCGATCCCGAGAAGAGCGAGAAACACCCGGAGCGCCGATAATACCCCAGAGCTTTAAGTCCACCATTTGAGAAGGGGCACCCAACACGACATCCTCCTCCGAAGTAGAATCATATCGAAGTGAACTATCAACCTCTACCAAACCTTCTCCACTCCCATATAAAAGCCTGATTCTTTCGCGCAACAGCTTGATATCGGCCTCGTCGGACGAACTGGCACCGGGAGGAAATTGGAAAACAATTTTGTTCTCCTGAATATAGGTTAAAGCCAATCGTGGGTATGCAGAGGCTACGAGCGCAATGTAATGCTGTATATGGCTTCTCTCAGTCTCCTGACTACGAAGAAACTTTCTGCGTGCTGGTAAATTGTAGAAAAGATTTCGCACTTCAATGCTCGTTCCCACGGCGACTCCGGCTGCTTTAACATCCAATATTTTTCCACCACTGACATTGATTTCAGTCCCTTCCTGGACATTTGAATCACGCTGTCGGGTAATCAAAGTCATGTGTGAAACACTGGCAATGCTGGGAATGGCCTCTCCACGAAACCCCATGCTTTTGATCTGAGACAGATCTTCTGCATGCGATATCTTACTCGTGGCATGACGCTCTAAGCACATCAGGGCGTCATCTTGGCTCATCCCCATGCCATCGTCAGTGACTCGAATTAAAGTTCGCCCCCCGGCCACAATCTCCACAATGATGCGGGTGGCCCCTGCATCAATGGAATTTTCCACCAATTCCTTAACAACACTCGCAGGACGCTCAATAACTTCACCAGCGGCAATCTGGTTTGCGACCTGCTCCGAGAGAAGTTTTATGCGATTCATTGTGGAGAATGGGTTAATTATTAACGATTGAATGCCTATTCAAGGCCGCATATTTTAAAGCGCATCTCCACGTTGCGGAAGTGAAAATCCAAATTGCAAATCTTTTCCAACTCCTGCTGGCTGAGATATTGTGCCACTTCCGGATCTTTTAGGAGTTCTCCTTTGAAATCCGCATCATCACGACCGGCATGTTTGACGTCCCAGGTTTTCATCGCATTGCGCTGAACCAGTTCATAGGCCTTCTCTCGAGTGAGGCCCTTACGCACCAAGGCCAAAAGAACCGTTTGTGAATTCCACATACCGAGCGAAAGATTTAGATTTTTCTTCATGTTCTCCGGATAAACCAAGAGACCTTTGGTCAACTTACTCAACAAATTCAACATATAGTCCAAAAGCGTGCAGCTATCGGGGAAGATAATACGTTCGACCGAGCTGTGGCTAATATCACGTTCGTGCCACAATGCGACGTTTTCCAGAGAGGCTACAAGATTTCCTCGCAAAACACGCGCCAACCCCGCCAATCTTTCACTCGTGATCGGATTGCGTTTGTGAGGCATGGCTGAGCTGCCTTTTTGTCCTTTAGAAAAGTATTCTTCAGCCTCCAACACTTCAGTTCTCTGTAAATGACGAAACTCTACAGCCCAGCGCTCAATACTCGCTCCCACGAGAGCCAGCGCGGCTTGAAACTCAGCATGAATGTCTCGTTGAATAACTTGCGTGGCCAAAGGAGTCACTTCAAGACCAAGGCTTTCACAAACAAACTTCTCAACTTCAGTATCTAAATGCGCATTGGTCCCCACTGCCCCTGAGAGTTTGCCCACAGCCGCTACCGTTCTGGCATTTTTCAGACGACGCAAGGCCCTCTTGAATTCGTCGTACATTAAAAGCAGCTTCAGCCCAAAGGTAATCGGTTCGGCATGAATCCCATGGCTTCGTCCAATCATAGGAGTAAACTTATATTCCTTGGCTTTATTACCTATCACAATTAACAGGTCTTCGACATCTTTAATCAAGATATCCGCAGACTGCACCATCTGAACAGCAAAAGCAGTATCGCCTATATCAGAACTGGTCAATCCGAAATGAAACCAGCGACTGGCGGGAGCACCAACATTTTCAGAAACATTCGTTGTGAAAGCAATTACATCATGATTGAGAGTTTTTTCCAACTCGTGGCATCTCTCCACAGAAAAAGCCACCTTCTCTTTAATTTGTCTAAAATCGGCTTCTGGAACCACTCCAAGCCGATTGAGAGCTTCAGAGGCAAGAAGCTCAATTTTAAGCCATATTTTTAACTTATTCTCTTCAGACCAGATATCGCGCATTACAGCGCGGGAATAGCGCATAATCATGGAACTAATCTAGTCCAATCGATGGAGGAGAAAAAGGTTTTTTGATTTATTTTCTCATAACAGGTTGCGAAATCCGCAAAACAGATGTATCTATAGCCCATCGGTGGCGTCTCTCCGAAGTATGTTTACCCGGTTGGAACCAAGGTAACACTTTCCGGCAAAACACGAAACCAATAGGGATTATGGACACCAGCAAGACAACGATTAGTTTTCGCTTCAAGAATGTCTCACAGAATTGTGGGCTGAAGGATTCCTCCCGCATGGGCGGCTGGACCCCTAATACGGATATCTGTGAGATGGACAACTCTCTGCAGGTGCGCATGGAATTGGCAGGTGTCCAGCCAGAACAAATCCAACTCGCGGCCGATGCACAGCGGCTGATAATTAAAGGCTACCGCGAAGACCCCTGGCGTAATTTAAACTGCGCGTGTAGACATTTTCGCATGATGGAAGTTTACTTTGGCGATTTTGAGTGCGTTTTGACTCTTCCTGATGCTTTTGACTGCTCCAATGCCACCGCTGACTATACCGACGGCTTTCTGATCCTGACTATCCCTCATGCGACTCCCGCCTGAATACGACATTCTCCTTCAAGTATTTTCAATTAATTAATTCTCCTTCTATCTTGTTGGTCTTGTACGGTTATTGCTTTTTATCTACAGACTGATGTGCTCATATGAGAATCCTTTTTAAGCTTCAGTCTCAATAGATTGGGGCGGCTTTCACTTTTCACCCTATGGCAGTTTTGAAAAACGGTTTGTCTTTATCTACAGGCAATTGCTAAGATAGCACCAGCGGGAGTGAACGATTGTCTTCCCAGGAAAATATAAGCGGATGTATAAACTCATTATTGTGCTTCTAATTGGTCTCATTTTTGAGGCAATAGGGGTGGTATTCTTGAATCGGGGCCTTCACCAAATTGGAGAAGTAAGCCAAGTCAATATTCCAGAAGTAATCCGGATTATTCTGAAAGGTGCGTGCAACGTGAATGTCCTTTTGGGTGTATTTTTCGAGGCAGTATTTTTTGGAACAATCCTATATCTAATGAGTCAGGCTCAGGTGAGTTTCGTTTGGCCCATGACCAGTTTAGGTTTCGTTTTTACCACACTGGCTGCCTGGTTAATTCTGCACGAGCAAGTAGTACCTCTGCGGTGGGTAGGTGTTCTTCTGATCGTGATCGGAGCTGGATTGATCACTTGGACAGAAAAGACGAATCCCTCCAACAATTCTTCCGCTACGCCTCCACAGTTAGAAACAAAGGTTATTGATCAGAATTGAAGTATAGGGACAGTATTCTAAAGTTTTTAAAAAATAGTCATCATGTCAGGGCATAATAAGTGGTCAAAGGTAAAGCGTCTCAAGGGGGCCGTTGACGCTAAGCGCTCCAAGGTGTTCGCAAAAATAGCGAAAGAAATTATGGTAGCTGTTAAGGTTGGAGGATGTGCTGATCCGGATTCAAATCCCCGGCTTCGCATGGCGCTTCTTAAAGCCAGGACAGCTAACATGCCCAGTGACAACGTGGAGCGAGTCATTAAAAAAGCTACGGGAGATGGTCTGAATGTGACCTATGAGGACTTAGTGTACGAAATTTACGGACCGGGTGGTGTTGCTATCCTTGTGGAACTGAGTACTGACAATAGAAATCGCACCTCTGCCGAAATACGAGCAATTTTAACTCGCAATCAGGGAACCCTCGCTACCGCTGGCGCTGTTACTCGCCTTTTTCAGCACAAGGGACAATTCATTATTGAAAAAGAGTCGGCCGTCGAGGAGCAACTGATGGAAATAGCAATCAATGCGGGTGCAGAAGATTTTAGAGTTGAGGAAGAGGGATATGAAATTATTCTCCCTCCATCGGGTTTTGACAAACTGGCCAAAGCTTTAGACAAAGTGGGTATTGCTTGTGCCAGTGCAGCTATTACCTATTTACCGGAACTGCTTGTTCCTGTTTCATCCGAGATGGCAGAAACGGTTCAAAAACTTCTGGATACGTTGGAAGATCACGATGATGTCAAGGAGGTCTTTTCTAATGCCGACATGTAAAGGTATGTTCGTGGCCAAAAGAGGACTTTCAATAGGCTTCCATACTTTAATATTTTTCAGGAACACCCTGATAATCAATACGATGTAATCTAATACATTAAAAAAGAATTTAGATTTTTATATCGTAGTTTTTATTTTAAAAAAAACTAAACCATACTAAATAAGCGCTATATTGCGCCACAATTAAAGGACAATAATTAAAAATATGCGTTGGACCCAAACACTCATCCCAACACTAAGAGAATCTCCCTCCGATGCTGAGATTCTTTCCCATCAACTCCTGCTCCGTGCGGGTATTATTCGCAAGTTAGCCGCGGGACTTTACAACTTCATGCCCTTGGGGATTCGCTCCCTTCATAAGGTCCAGAGGATCATTCGTGAGGAAATGGATCGGGCCGGAGCCTTGGAAATCCTTATGCCTGCACTCCAGCCTCCCGAAATATGGCAAGCCAGTGGGCGTTATGAAGCAGCTGCCGATACGCTCTTTAAAGTAAGCGATCACTCCAAACGCGAATGGGTACTGGGGCCAACACACGAGGAAGTCGTCTCCACTTTGGCGGCAGGAGAAATTAACAGCTACCGGCAACTGCCGATCAACCTCTACCAAATACAAACTAAATTTCGGGATGAGATACGTCCTCGCTTCGGACTGATGCGGGCGCGTGAGTTCATCATGAAAGACGCTTACAGTTTTGACAAAGACGACGTTGCCTCTATGAGTAGCTATAGCAAAATGTATGATACTTATGTGAGGATTTTCCGTCGTTGCGGATTGAAGGCTTTTCCCGTAGAAGCGGACGCCGGAGTTATGGGCGGAAAACACACACATGAGTTTGTGGTACCGGCTGATACTGGAGAATGCGAAATCGCCTTTTGTGACTCCTGCAGATATGCTGCGAACGTGGAAAAAGCGGATAGTTCTGTTCAGACAACCTACACTCAAAATGAGAGTCTCATTGAACTCTTTGAGACTCCGGGAGTCAAAACCATTGAGTCTTTGAGCAAGCCGCCTTACGGCATCCCAGCCTCTCAACAGATTAAAACATTGGTCTTCATCGCAGAAGATAAACCAGTCATCCTGCTTTTGCGGGGTGACTATCAGTTGAATGAAGCAAAGCTGGCGGGCCTTTTGGGTACAGTTATTTTCAGGCCCGCAACGGATGAAGAGGTTTTAAATTTACTAAAGGCTCATGTTGGCAATCTCGGAGCTGTAGGTGTAAAGCAAGTGCCTGTTTATGCCGATCTCCTTTTAGAGGGTGCTACGGATATGGTCACTGGGGCTAACAAAGATGGGTTTCATATTCGCCACGTCAATATGACCCGGGATATACCACAAGCCAAGTTTGTTAGCATCCGCACGGTAAAAAACGGTGAAAGCTGCGTTAAATGCGGTAAGCCTCTTTCTATTCGCAATGCCATTGAAGTGGGCCAAGTCTTCAAGTTGGGCACTAAATACAGTGTGGCATTAGGAGCCTGTTATTCAGATGAAAAGGGTGAACAAAAACCTTGTGTGATGGGCTGCTATGGAATCGGCGTTACGCGTACAATGCAGGCTGTGATAGAGCAAAACTTTGATAAGGACGGAATCAGCTGGCCTATTTCCGTTGCCCCATACCACATCTGCGTTACTCCCCTCAATGTGGCTCCGGAAAGCGAACCGATGAAATGGGCTGAGAAATATTATGCTGAGCTAAGTTCAGCCGGAATCGAGGTTCTTTTGGACGATCGGGACGAGCGCCCGGGCGTAAAGTTTAAAGATTCCGAGCTTATCGGCATTCCTATTCGCCTGAGTATAGGTGAAAAATCTTTGGCGAAAGGTGTGGTTGAACTGAAACGCCGCAATGGTGAACTGGTGTCTTTAAAGCCCGAAGATGCCGTAACTGAAGCCATTAAATGGGTACAAGAGGAATTAAAGAAACTCTCATGATGAGTTTCTCCTCCAATTAATGTTTTTACATTCAATCAAATATTTTTCATGAAGCCTTTGCATGCCCCTTGGAGAATTCATTATATTCTCGGACCAAAACCAGCTCTGTCCGACAAGTCTATTTTCAGTCGGGCGGCTGAAATGGGCGATGATGAAAAGAACTATATCATTGCCCGCAGAAAAGCCTGTTTTGCCGTCCTGAACACTTATCCTTACAACGGAGGGCATATGATGGTTGTTCCCTACAGACAAGTTTCTAATTTTGAAGACTTATTAGACGAGGAACTCTTGGACATGATGCAGTTGGTCCAGACATGCCAAAAAGCTTTAAATAAATTGATGAAGCCCGATGGTTTTAACATAGGCATTAACCAGGGAAAAGTTGCAGGAGCCGGCATAGCTGAACACCTGCACATCCACATTGTCCCCCGTTGGTCAGGCGACACTAATTTCATGCCGGTCATAGCAGAAATTTCTGTCTTGCCCCAGGCTCTTTCTGAATTGGCTGCGAACCTTCGTGAAACCATTAAGAATATGGAGGACTCCCCTAACTAACTCGAAGACATGAGCCAGACAGCAACCTATTATTTTGAAAACCTGCGCTTGGCACAGGTGCTTTTCCATGGTGATACACCCAACCTTAAGGCTTTGGAAAGGCAGTTTGGGGTCAAGGCTGTTGCACGGGATAATTGGGTTCGCATAGAGGGCGATGAGCTAACGGTCAACAGAGTGGAAAAAACGCTGGGGCTCATTGAAGATTCAGTTAAAAACGGAATCATCATCCGCGCACATGATTTTGCTCATGCCCTCACAGTCGCGGAGCACGATGGACTGGAAGCTTTACGCACCCTCCAAACGGCGCGCATATACACATCCTCTCGAAAACCTGTAGTCATCCCTAAAACAATCGGACAGCGCAAATACGTCGAAGCCATTCGCGATAACGATATCACTTTTGGTGTGGGCCCAGCAGGTACTGGAAAAACCTATCTAGCCATGGCAATGGCAGTCGCTGCGCTCAAAGAAGAAAAATGCAATCGACTCATTTTGACACGCCCGGCAGTGGAAGCGGGAGAAGCTCTGGGGTTTTTACCGGGTGATTTAAATGAAAAAATAACACCTTATTTAAGGCCTTTGTACGACGCTCTCTTTGATATGATGCCTCATGAAGAAGTTCTGAAAAATCAAGAGCGAAGCATCATCGAAATAGCGCCCTTAGCTTATATGAGAGGCCGCACACTGAATAATTCTTTCGTCATCCTGGACGAGGCACAAAATGCTACCCGTGCTCAAATGCTCATGTTTCTAACTCGTATGGGCATCAATACTAAGGTCGTAGTCACTGGTGATCCTTCCCAAGTGGATTTGCCTCTCCATAAGAAATCAGGTCTTTATGAAGCCATTCGTATTTTAAGGAAAATTCCAAATGTGGCAGTGATGGAATTTCAGAAAAAAGATGTCGTCCGCCACGCTCTTGTTCAGCGAATTATTGAAGCGTATGAGAAAGCCGTTCGCTCTGATCCAGAGGAAACGGTAAAACATCACATCCATCAACCACATCGGCCTCGCCAATTCCAATAGCTTTCAAGAGTTGAAAATAAATTACGTCCTGAGTTTTCGAAACCTTCACCCGAGCCGTCGCGTTGATATTAAACAGCTCCGTCATTGGTTTCTGGAGTTGTTGCCGTTAATGGGGGTGGCTGAGGCAGAACTATCTTGGCAGTTTGTCGAAAGTCGCCGTATGGCCTACTACAACGAAAAGTTCCTGGGACACCAGGGTTCTACCGATGTCATCACTTTTCAATACGCTCAAACTGTAAAAAAAGATTCTCTCTTCGGTGATGTTTTAATCTGCATGGACGATACTTTCACCCATGCAAGACTTTTTAATACCACCCCACAAAGCGAAACACTACGCTACATAATTCATTCAATCCTTCATCTTCAAGGTTTTGACGACCTCACAGCCGTAGATCGAAAGCTCATGAAAAAACACGAAAACAAATGGGTAAACTGGTTGGAGCAGCACGTAAAAACAGAAACACTCTTTAAATAATAGTATGTCAATTTTAACTACCACCCAAATGCAAAAGGCTGCCGCTGGCATAATCACCCCGGAAATGATCCAGGTGGCATCCAGTGAATATAGACAACCGGAAGAAATTCGCCAGCACGTTGCCGCTGGAACCATTGTTATTCCAAGAAACATTCACCACTCCAATTTAGTACCCATGGGGATTGGGCGTCTCTTGCGGACTAAAGTGAACGCCAATATCGGAAACTCCGCCCTTTCCAGTTGCCCGGAACAAGAACTGGAAAAACTGAAAAACGCTCTCAAATACGGTGCCGATACCGTGATGGATTTGAGCACGGGTGAAAACATACCCTTGATCCGTAAACAAATCATTGAGCACAGTCCCGCACCTATCGGTACAGTCCCCATCTACGAAGCTTTAGCTCGCGCTGGTAAAGCAGAGGATTTAAACGAAGAATTAATTCTTCAAGTCATTCGCGAACAAGCTGAGCAAGGCGTTGACTACATGACCGTTCATTCCGGAATATTGCTCGAGCATCTACCC
>LSQX01113731.1_pt1 | contig 11728 bp, 11 predicted proteins | sample 654561 | NCBI WGS metagenome assembly LSQX01 (sample SAMN04489861, study PRJNA283612) | anaerobic digester metagenome | isolation source: 4 biogas reactors fed with cattle manure at either 37C or 55C with and... | place: Denmark: Kongens Lyngby | collected 2014 | reverse complement strand
GGTAAGAGCGGCAAGTATGTTACTTCTCGTAACATTCAGGAGCGTTTGAAGAGAGAACTAGAAGTTAACGTTGGTTTAAATGTCGAAGCGACAGAATCGACGGATACCTTTAAGGTTTCGGGTCGTGGTGAATTGCACTTAACGATTCTGATTGAGAATATGCGTCGGGAAGGCTATGAACTGGCTATCTCGAAGCCACAAGTCATTTATAAAACCATTAATAATAGGAAGTATGAACCGATTGAGTTGGTCATTATCGAAGTTCCTACTAATTATACGGGCACGATTATCTCGAAGTTAAATCTACGTCGTGGTGAAATCGTTACCATGGATGAGAAGAATTCAATGACCACCATGGAGTGGCATGTTCCTACGAGAGGGCTATTAGGCTATCGCTCAGAGTTCATTAATGATACTCATGGTGAGGGCACGATGGTCAGACAGTTCCATGACTATGAAGAGTTCAAGGGCAGTATCGATGAGAGGGAATCTGGTTCTATGATTTCCACGGAAAATGGTACGGCCATGACATATGCGATTTTTAATCTTCAGGAACGTGGTTCCTTCTTCATTGGGGCTCAAACAGAGGTCTATGAGGGCATGATTGTAGGTCAGTCAGCTCGTGATATGGACATGGAAATCAATCCGACAAAGAATAAAAAGGGAACGGCTATCCGTTCGGATGGGCGCGATGAAGCGATGAAGCTTGTTCCTCATCGTGTCTTGACACTGGAGAATGCTATCGAATTCATCAAGGATGATGAGCTGGTGGAAGTCACTCCGGATGCGATTAGACTTCGTAAGAAGCACTTAAAGAGCCACGAACGCAAGCATGCTGTTAGGGCACAGAAGGCAGAATGATTGGTTCAAACAAGACAATCAATATGGTAGAATAGATTTATGAAAAATAAAGCAGTTACTTATGAAACGGTACATGTCTGTAAACAATCAGGTGCACGTGTGGGTCTTTTACATACCCCACATGGTACGGTTGAGACACCGATGTTTATGCCGGTGGGCACACAGGCGACCGTAAAATTCTTATCTCCGGCTGATATTGAAAAGATCGAAGCTGGTGTTATTCTTTCGAATACATATCACCTCTGGATTCGACCAGGGTCCGATGTGATAGAACAGGCTGGTGGCCTCCACTCCTTTATGAATGTAAAGAATCCGATTTTGACGGATAGTGGTGGTTTCCAGGTTTTTTCACTGGGTCATCTAAGGAAGATTGAAGAGGAGGGCGTAACCTTTAAGAACCACTTAAATGGTGACAAACTCTTTTTAAGTCCTGAGAAGGCGATCCAGATTCAGAATCAACTGGGTGCTGACATCATCATGTCTTTTGATGAGTGTCCACCATATCCAGTTAGCCATGAGTATATGAAGAAGAGCGTTGAGAGAACCTTACGCTGGGCACGCCGGGGGCAGGAAGCCCACCAGAAACAAGGCATTCAATCTTTGTTTGGGATTGTTCAGGGTGGTGAGTTCGCTGATTTGAGGGAACTCAGTGCCAAAGCACTAGTCGAAATGGACTTTGAAGGCTACTCCATTGGGGGGACCTCCGTTGGGGAAACCAAGGAAGTCATGTATCAGATGATTAGTGATTCTACGAAACACCTTCCGTTGGATAAACCTCGTTACTTGATGGGTGTCGGTTCGGTGGATGCGATACTGGAAGGGGTCCTTCGTGGCATTGACATGTTTGATTGTGTTTTACCTACGAGAATTGCTCGTCATGGGACGGCGATGAGTTCAAAGGGAAGAATCAATATTCGTAAGAAACAGTACGAGTATGATTTTACGCCTTTGGATCCAGAGTGTGATTGCGAGTGTTGTACCAATCATACGAGAGCCTATCTTAGACACTTGGTAAGAGCTAATGAGGGACTTGGTATGAGGCTACTGTCGATTCATAACCTTCGTTACCTGATTAATTTAACTAAACAAATTAGATTGGCCATTATGGAGGATCGCTACCTTGATTTCAAGAATGAACTTTTCTTGAAATATGATTTTGATAATCCAGAAAGTAAGGGCTTCTAATGAGAACTAGTGATTTTACGTTTGATTTACCTAGTGAATTAATCGCTCAGGTTCCTATTGAGAATCGTAGTGATTCCCGTTTAATGGTGCTTGATCGTCAGAGCCAAGCTGTGTCACACCACCATTTTTATGAGATTATTGACTACTTACATGATGGTGATTTGTTGGTGATGAATAACACGAAGGTTATTCCGGCACGCTTGTTTGGCATCAAGGAAGTCACAAATGCGAGGGTAGAACTGTTAATTCTCAAAATCACTGGGAATACTGCGGAGTGCTTAGTGGGCAATGCGAAGGCTGTGAAGTTAGGTTCTATTATCAGCTTTGGTGAGGGTCAACTGAGAGCTCGTTGTACTGAAGTGAAGGATGAAGGTATCCGGATCTTTGAACTCTTGTATGAGGGTATTCTGATGGAAGTGCTGGACCAGTTGGGTGAGATGCCATTACCGCCTTATATTCATGAGACATTGAGTGATAAGAGCCGTTACCAGACGGTCTATGCGAAGGTTGAAGGCTCGGCGGCAGCGCCGACGGCTGGACTTCACTTTACGCCTGAACTCTTGGATAAGATTAAATTGAAGGGTATTGAAATAGTGGAAATAACGTTGCATGTTGGCTTGGGAACGTTTCGACCCGTTAAGGTTGATGATGTGAATCAACATGTCATGCACTCGGAAGAGTATGAGGTTAGCGAAGAGGCTGCTGAAATACTTAATGAGGCGAAGCGTAGTAACCGTCGGATCATTTCGGTGGGTACGACGACAACACGGGTACTGGAATCACAAATGAAGAAGTATGGAAGCTTTAGGGCGATTAAGGATGCGACGGATATCTTTATCTATCCTGGTTTCAAGTACGAGGCTATTGATTGCCAGATTACCAACTTCCATTTGCCTGAGTCGACCCTGTTAATGCTGGTGAGTGCCTTCTCCAGCAAGGAAATGATTCTGAGTGCTTATAGGGAAGCTGTCGAGCAGAAGTATCGTTTCTTCTCCTTTGGCGATGCGATGTTAATAATATAGAAAGAGGGATATGAAATGACAACAACACTCTTACCGCTCTTGGCGCTGGCCATCATCTGGGTAGTTCACTACTTGTTTAGCTTTTTGGGGGCTTTCTCACTGTCTTGGGTTGGGGTTTTATTTTGGGCAATCTCAAGTTTTGGTTTTGGCTTATCGATGAGCCAGAGGAAAAAGCGCAGTAACACTTGGGTGATGAAGTTAGTTATCGCCTTTGTGGTGTTTCTTCTGTTTACCTATCAAATGGGATGGATTGCTGTTCCATATATGGCGAGCCTTCGTTCGAGTATCCTGATCTACTTCATCTACGTGTGGTGCGGTTGGGCTTTCTTCCGGGATTAATGGTATAATCTAATAACAATACAGGAGGTATTTATGTTAGAAAAAAACACGCAAGCACCGGCTTTTACACTTGTGAATCAAGATAATAGGCTCGTAAGCCTGTCTGATTTTCTTGGCCAAAAAGTTGTCATATACTTCTATCCGAAGGATTTTACACCCGGTTGTACTGACCAGGCTTGTTCTTATCGCGATCGTGAAGAAGATTTCTACGCAGCGAAGACAGTCGTTTTGGGTATTAGCCAAGACGATGTAGAGAGCCACACACGTTTCAAGAGTGAGTTTGGTTTCTCTTTCGATGTCTTATCAGATCCTGAACACCATGCGATCAAGGCTTATGGTGTCTGGGGCGAGAAACAAAGAGATGGCAAGACCTACGAGGGTGTCATTCGTACTACCTTTATTCTTGATGAGAACCATGTTATTAAGGAAATCTTTGCTGACACGGATCCTAAGAGCGATGCCGATCGAGTACTTGATGCCGTGAAGCATCTTGAGAAACCTATCCAAAGACATTATGTTTTGAATAATGGGGTGGTGGTTCCTTCAATCGGTTTTGGGACCTGGCAAATTCCCGATGGTGAAAAAACTTACCAATCCGTTAAATGGGCATTGGAGCTAGGTTATCGCCATATCGATACAGCCTATGTCTATCGTAATGAAGTGAGCGTTGGTAAAGCGATTAAGGATTCCGGTATTCCTCGCGATGAAATCTTCGTAACCACTAAGCTACCTTCTCATATCAAGGATGCCAGTAAGGTTAGGGACTACTTCTTTAGATCCCTTAAGAACCTCGACTTGGACTACGTTGATTTGTACTTGATTCATAATGCTCGTCCTTGGCAGGATGCGATTCCTAACTATGACTATCAAGATGAGAACGTCGCAGTCTGGAAAGAAATGGAACAACTTTATGAAGAGAAGCTAATTCGTTCTATTGGTGTTTCTAACTTCCATGAGCGTGATTTAGAGAATCTGTTGGCTCGTACGATGGTCATTCCAGTGATTAATCAGATTAAATATCACCCTGGACACACCCAAATCGCTGTGACAGAGTTCTCTGATAATCACCATATCCTTGTGGAAGCTTATAGCCCGTTTGCGACGGGTAAGATGTTTGGTTCACCTTTATTAGTTGAACTGGCAGAGAAGTACCAAGCGACTCAGGCACAAATCATTATGTCTTGGGTCTTAGGTCATGGCTACTTGCCACTTCCTAAGTCAGTTACTTATGAAAGAATCAAGGAAAATCTTGATGTCTTCGATTTGAAACTTTCTAAAGAGGATATGGCTCGCCTAACGGATGCGCCTAATCAAAAAATAGTAGCGTAATTACTCATAAATAATCAGCACTCTAGCGGTGCTGATTATTTATTTTGTGTTAATATAAGGGTATAGAGTACTGAACAACTTATTATAGTATCCATGTCAAATGGAAAAGGAGGAAATTATGAAAAAGACAATCGTTTTGTCTTTACTAGTGTTATTAGTTGGTTGTACAAATCAAAGTGAAACGGTATTTGATGAGGGAAGATATTGCACTGAAGTTGCCGATAAAAAGGATATGGTAAATTGGCTAGAGTTAGAATTTGAATCAGGCGAACTTATCATAATTAGTCCACTTTCATCTTACAAGTTTGACAACGGGAACTACATAGTTTCAGGGAACGAACTAAAAGTAACTGGAGTAGGTTTACCTTCTGGTGATTCTGATCAGTACACTTTAGTGTTTACAATTACTGACGATTCGCTCATCTTCTCTGAGAAGGATTCAGACCATTTTGAGGCTTTTAGCCTAAAGGACAACGTCACGTTTACTCAATCATGTGAATAATGGGCAAACTAAAAGGATTAACTCCTGTTCAACACAGGAATTAACCCTCAAGTTCAATCATTAATTAAACCGGTCAGTTCACGACTACTCTTTCTCAATGCTGATAGTAAGGATGGATTGACTCTCTTTAGGTAGATCTCTGAAGTTACGAGGGACATTGACGATTTTATCAACAACCTCAAGTCCTTCAATGACTTGCCCAAAGCCAGCATATTCGCCATCAAGGTGTGGTGAATCCGCCACCATGATAAAGAACTGTGAGCCGGCCGAGTTAGGATCTTGGGCTCTTGCCATCGATAGAACACCCCTTGAGTGTTTTAGGTTATTCTCAAAACCATTGCTAGTAAACTCGCCAGGGATTGAGTAACCAGGACCTCCGGTCCCATTACCTAGTGGATCCCCACCTTGAATCATGAATCCAGGAATGACCCGATGGAAAGTGGTGTCATTGTAAAACTCTTTCTCAATTAGAGCGATAAAATTCTCTACAGTCTTAGGTGCTACCTCAGGATAGAGTTCAGCTCTGATGTCACCTTGGTTTGTTTGTATCTTAATAATAGGGTTTGACATAAATTTCCTCCTGCTTCATATTCTATCATAGGTGAAGAGAAATTTGGCTCTTCACCTCATATTTCTTCTACTCGAGATAATTATAAAATTGTTTGTAATCATCGTACCAAGGTTATCAGATAGAGTCTGATATTCTCAAAATGCTGAACGAAATAGAGAGTCGGTTACATTGAACCCTTTTACATTATGTTAGTGGTATTGTTGATGAGTACCTTTTTAGTTATAATAGACAAGGAAAAAGAGGTAACCTATGCCACTCAACATTTGGATCTATTTAGTCACATCAATATTAACGCTGGTACTCACCGGTTGGATTATAAAGCATTATAAGCTCTCGAAGTATCAAGTGCTGATTTTTATACTGTTAGTGCTCTTCTGGTCTTCAATTAATATCATCAGGGCCTACCGGAAATCATACGCTGTCAACCCATTGGAACAAGGTGGTCTAGGACTCAGTATTTCCGTAGGCGCAACCATCGCTGCCGCGTACGGTTTAATGTCCCTCATTGCCCGCTTTCCAGTCTTTTTACTGACGGATTTCTTCAAATCACGCAAGGTAATGATAGGCTTCGCTCTATTGGCAGTAGGAGGCACCTCACTCTGGGTCATCCTAGCACCAGGCAGTGATTCACTACTATACTCGTCCCTTGCCCTAGGATTAGGAGCATCCATGTTATCGCTATTCAATGTCATTTTCTCGGAAACCTTTACACCAAAACAGGCCATGATGTCAGTCTCCATGTTATCCGTAGCACCCTTGCTCGCTGAGTTCATGATGTCTCCATTTCAATACGTGGCAACGAAGAATGGGGTCGCTGACTATCCCTTCATGTGGAAGGTCTCTTTAGTCTTAACGGCAGTCGCTCTTGTCTTTTTGATTTTCGTCAAAGATAACAAAGAACCGGTTAGAACCATGACCCTCCCAACCTTCCGAAAGCTCATAACTTCTAGGCAGGTTTGGGTCTTTGGCTTGATAGGAATTTCAATTTCATTTATTCGCTTTGGTCTCTCGGGATCAAACATTGTCACCTACGCACAGAATGATTTCATTAACATGAGCCCATTCGCCATTGCGTATATTGACTTCATCTACTCGCTCGCTCAACTGGGAGCTGGAGTCCTTGCCGGTCTTTATTTCGCGAAACGCATCGGTACCAAGAATACCTTACTCATCGGCCTGTTGTTCTCAGTAGGCTTCAATTTCATTATCCTGTTCGTCACCGACCCAACGATACTATTCATTTCTTATTCACTCAGCGGTTTTGGCTACGGACTCACCTATAACTCATTAATAGGCATCGCACTTGAGCCCTACGAGCCCAAAGAGAGGGAAATGAGCATGGCCATCTTCCAAACTTTTTTCGCAATCGGGATATACTATGGGGACAAAGTCTACGGACTCATACTCAACCTTATTCCCGCATCATACTCGACCCAACAAATGTATCAGTCTGTCTTTTTAGTGATACTAGTGATGACTCTAGTCACTCTGTTCAGTGTTGTCTTCCTACTCAAAGAAAAGGGTGAAAACCAATTATGAAACTCTTGAGTGCCTATCAAAAACATATTCCATTGACAACCTATCAAGAACATCATTACCATGCCTTAACCTTGTCACATCCGTTTTTAAGTGTTCGCTCAATCGATCCCTTAACTATCGAAGAGATAGAGTCATTACTCACACCGGAGATTGATTTCTTCCTAAGAGTGAATCGCTTCTTCTTCGAACCAGAGCTTCAAGAGTTAAAGGAGTTGTTAGTTGAAGTTGTACAGCTGCCATTAAAGGGAATCATTATCTCCGATATCGGTGTTCTTATGGTCCTAAAGGAGTTGGGCTATCAAGGTGAAATCATCCTCGAAACGGACACCACGCTTACCTCTGTCAACGATATTAACGTATACCTAGCCAATGGCATCAGCAGTGTCATTCTAGCCAGAGAGCTCTCACTAGATGAGATGGTGGAAATTGGCAAGCAGGTTATTGCGCCGGTATCCATCAACTTCTTTGGGCATCAGTTGATGTCCACTTCCCGTCGCAAATTGTTACAAGCCTATGGGGAGGAAAGTCACTTAGCATTTACGCAAGATAAGCTGTATGCCATGAAAGAAAAGACTCGTCCTGATTCGCTCTATTTCATCATGGAAGATGAATATGGGACACACGTATATCATGGCGATATGCTTAATGGGTTTGATAGCATTGAAAGTCTATCAGGTTTTGAGTATCTCGTTGTTGATCCAATTCAGATGCCAGATAGTATGTTGTTTGAAGTAGGGGACAAATTTGGATATGGTACAATATCCAATGAAGAACTCACTCAGAAATATCCCTCTATTCGATTCTCTAGGGGACTCTGGGATACCAAGACCCTCGACAAAAAGGAGGAAGCATGAATAAAATTGAACTACTAGCCCCAGCAGGGGATTTAGATCGTCTCAAGATCGCTGTGATGTACGGTGCGGATGCTGTCTTTATCGGTGGCAAGAAGTTTTCCTTGCGCTCAAGGGCCTCTAACTTTGACTTACCAGCCATCAGAGAAGGGGTCGAGTTTGCCCATCGTTACGGGGCACACGTTCATGTTACCGTCAATATGATTCCTCATGACGATGATTTTAATGAATTCGACCAGTACCTCCTAGCACTCGATGAGTGTGAAGTAGATGCCATTATCGTCGCCTCACCCTATTACCTGACCCGTGCCAAAGCTTTGGGTTGTAACTTCGAGGTACACCTTAGCACTCAACAATCGATTACCAATAGTCAAGCCATCAAGTTCTACGAGCAACTAGGGGCCGACCGGGTCGTACTCGCCAGAGAACACACGATGGATGAGTTAAAACAAATCAAAATGAACACCAACGTACCAATCGAGGTCTTCACGCATGGTGGCATGTGTGTCAACTACTCGGGTCGCTGTACCCTCAGCAATTACATGACCAATCGGGATGCCAATCGTGGCGGCTGTGCTCAGTCCTGTCGCTGGAAGTACGAGATTCTCGATGAGAAACAAGGAGTTATCACCGATAATTTCTCCATGTCCTCAAAAGACATGAATGCCATCGATCAGTTGAAGGACTTCATGGATCTAGGTATTACTTCGCTAAAAATTGAAGGGCGAATGAAAACAGAATACTATATCGCTACTATCGTCAGAGCTTATCGCCAAGCCATCGACGAATTAGCGTTGAATAAACCAGTGGAAGAGGTACTAACAAAGGCTCGTGCTGAGCTGTTAAATGCGGAAAATAGGGCCACCTCCAATGGCTTTTATGGTGGAATCCCTTCTGCCAGTGGACATCTCTATGGCATCAATGGCCGGGATGTCAATCAGGCTTTTGTCGGTAAGGTCGTTGGCTATGATAAAGCAGAGAAGCGAGCCTACCTTGAGATAAGAAATCAGTTCAATAAGAATGATTTATTGGAGTTTTTTGGTCCAAGAAGAGAGTCAGTTCGCTTCTATCCCTTAGATATGATCAATAGTGAACAAGAGGAAACGGAACGTTTCTATAAACCCATGGAAATCGTCAGTATCAAAAGTGAATACGAGATGGTGCCAGGGGACTTTATCCGTAAGGTATTAACCAATGATCATTGAGGGCTCACTATCAGTCAAGGCTGTACTGGAAAATGGTAAGCATCAGCTTCATCGTTTAATTATTCAATCAAACAAACACTCAAAAGACATTAACTATATCTTGCACCTGGCTCATCGTGAGTCAGTAGCGATTGAAAGGGTAGATGAAGGGGTAATTGACTCTTTAACCACGGGCAAGACCCATGGTGGGATACTTTTAGAATGCGAAGCAAGAACAAATGAAAACCTTACCTCAATCAGTGGTGATTTAGTCCTGCTGGTCGAAGGGGTAGAGGATCCATTTAACCTAGGCATGATCATGCGTACGGCCTACATCATGGGAGCTAGCGCCATCATTACGCCTTACCGGGATCTCAAGCACAGTGAACCGGTGCTCATCAAAGCGAGTGCTGGAGCTAGTGAAAAGTTAGTTTGGCATCAAAGTGATGACTTAGTCTTGGCCTTAAAACATCTCCATGAAGAGGGTTTTATCATCAACAGTGCTATGAGGTCAGACGATTCAATTGAAATCAGTAAAGCTGATCTAACAGGTAAAACGGTCCTAGCCATTGGCGGTGAAATGAGGGGTCTATCCAGGTCGGTCATTGAAGCCAGTGATGTCTATGTGACCATTCCCTATCCATTTAATGCTAGAATTGCTTTATCAGCGGTCAGTGCTGCTTCCATGTGTCTCTATGAAGCAAGTTCGCAACGATTGGAAAAGAACCATGAAACATCGACTTAGTGCCTTCGAAAAGAAACAAGTTATTAAATATGTCATTGCCGGATCGATACTGGTCCTGTTCTATTTTGTCATGCGGAATCTGGACAATCTATGGTCTGTGCTCGCAACCCTCTTTAGGATACTAACACCCTTTATGATGGGTTATGGAATCAGTTTCTTACTGCTTCCACTTGAGAAAATCATTAAAGGTAATCTGCCATTGAAGAAAGAGAAGACTAAGCAAGTGGTTGCCGTCTTCTTATCGACAATATTTGCTCTGTTAGCCTTCGCAATGATTATTCTCTTCATTCTTCCAGGTCTAATTTCTTCAATCATTACGGTCAGTGAGCAGTTCCCAAGCCTTATTGCTTCACTCCAAGGTTTCTACGAGAGCATTGAGATCAATGAGAACATTGCAGAGTTCATCCAAAACAGTATCACTCAAGCCCAAGAGTTTTTGATAAACACACTGCAATCTTCGATCACTAATGTCTTGTCGGGTGCCATGGACTTCACGAACATACTCTTTAACTCATTCCTTGCGATTACGGTCTCTATCTATGTGTCACTCGATCGCGAGTTCTTTAGCCGCAATGCCAAGAAGGTCTCACTAGCCTTATTGGGAAGAGAAATAACGGGACACCTTACTCACTTTACCCGTATTTCCTCACGAGTCTTTAAGCAATACTTCTATTCGAAGGGGGCTTCCTCCCTTCTATTAGGATTCTTTGCTTTTGTGGTTCTATCAATGTTTAGTGTGAAATATGCGTTACTGATTGCTACGGTCTTTGGGTTGTTCAATCTGATACCGTTGTTTGGCTTTGTCATTTCAATGTTTATCATTGTCATTTTCTTGATGCTGGTTCAAATCAAGGCAGTACTCACGACCGTTATTGTATTAGTAATCCTGAAGCTGATTGAAAATGTGTTCGTCACTAAGACCTTGTTTGGTGAACCTGTCTCACTACCAACTTTCTGGGTCTTGATAGCCCTGATTCTTGGTAATTATTCCTTCGGCATCCTTGGACTCTTTATTTCAGTACCCATCTTTACCATCTTCTATATCTCGATTCAGAACTGGGTAGAAAACCGGAAAGAGAGGGTAGAAGCAGATGAACATTAAAGAACTGATTAACGCTCGGACCAGGGTGATTGTGATTGCTGGTCTTATCTTAATTGCTCTGTTTTCACTTTTCAGCTATACCGATGCTATCAGGTCTATCTTTGGGACCTTGTTCTCTATCTTAATGCCATTTGTTATTGCTTTTTTCTTAGCCTTTCTTTTAACGCCGCTTTATAAGCTCATCAAAAGCAAAGTAATTGGAAAATTAATCAAGAATGATCGATTGAGTTCTATTATTTCAGCACTTATTACGTTGTTCATTCTTGCGCTTTTTCTTATTATGTTTTTCTTATTTGTGGTTCCACAGCTAGTATCTTCTATTAATAACCTAATTAATAACCTTCCAGGCTTTTTTGATGAAATGAGTGTTTATCTATCTAGTTTGGAATTAGAGTACGATATTGAGCATGAGATTACACAGCTACTGAACAGGGGAGTTAACTGGGTTGAGAACAATTTCGAGTTACTTTTGCGTAGTAGCTATTCGTTTCTAGCTAG
>LSQX01390795.1_pt1 | contig 11730 bp, 9 predicted proteins | sample 654561 | NCBI WGS metagenome assembly LSQX01 (sample SAMN04489861, study PRJNA283612) | anaerobic digester metagenome | isolation source: 4 biogas reactors fed with cattle manure at either 37C or 55C with and... | place: Denmark: Kongens Lyngby | collected 2014 | reverse complement strand
GTTGGCTTTAACTGCCTTAACTGCTGCATCGAGGTCGTCTAGAGTGACGCGGTTGAATTTATTAACAGATTCATTTTCTAAATCGAATTTGAACTCTGCAATGCCGTCATTTAACATTTGTACTGTAATGGCCGGTCCGGAATGAATCATCTCCTACTCCTAAAAAATTTGATGTAACTCGAAGTTTAAACTATTAAATAGTTGTTGTTATATGTTTTATACAATAACCATCATAAGTCTTTATATCGCTAATAAAAGTCTTATTTAAGACAAAAAATCGGCTGATACTTTTGATGATATCAGCCGATTATAACGATTCTTTTAATATAAAATAATTCTATTGAGACGCTATTAGAATCGAATAGGCGCGCCACCGGTCGGGTTGAAGGATTCAATGGTGCGTTGTACCGGGTTGCGACGCGGTTGAATCGGTCTAAAGCGTTGACCTCCACCCGTGGTAGCCCCAGAACTTGAGCCAGCGCCTGCACCACTCGTGCCTAGGTTAGCAAAGGCTTTGCCTTGTGGAAATTCTTCATAGTAGAAGTTTTCGCCAACCTTGGTTAGACCTTTAGGTAGCGGTCCAGGCATTTTAACCTCAGTGCCCTTAAGAGCGGTTTGCATATACTCAATCCAAATAGGCATCGCTAACTGACCACCTGTGGCATTACTACCTAGGGAGCGCGGTTGGTCATAACCCATCCAAGCCACACCTACTAGATCTTTGGTATAACCAGCAAACCATGCGTCAAAGGCTTGGTTAGTCGTACCGGTTTTGCCGTGTAAATCTTTGCGGCCTAGCGTGCTAGTAGTGCGTGCTGCAGTACCAGAGGTCGCAACACCATGTAAGAGATCGTTCATAACATAAGCTGTACGCTCATCTAAGACACGATTACTTTCCACGCCTGCTTTTTGTGGCTGGGCGCGCATAATTTCATTACCCTCAGGGTCGAGTACATAATCAATAATATATGGGTTAACGCGGAAACCACCATTAGCAAAGACGGCATAAGCGCCGGCCATTTGTAATGGAGTTACGCTACCAGCACCAAGAGCCATAGTTAAATAGGCGCCTTTTTGTGGCTGGCGACGAATGTCAAAACCAAAGCGGGTGATGTATGCGCGCGCAAAATCAGCACCCACAGCCTCTAAAATACGAATTGAGACCATGTTGCGCGATTGGTATAAGGCGCGACGCATGGTTTGACTCACTGTGTAACTGCCGCCGTAGTTTTTAGGCTGCCATGGTTTAGAGCCCGTTTGACGTGCAGTTAGCACGAAGGGTTGGTCTGAAATATGAGTTTCAGGAGTTAAGCCACGCTCTAGGCCAGCAGCATAGATAAATGGCTTAAAGGTAGAGCCTGGTTGACGCCATGCTTGGGTTACGCGGTTAAAGTCACCACGGTTAAAGTTAAAACCACCTACCATTGATTGAATTGCACCCGTATTTGGATCTAAGGCAACAAAAGCCCCCTCAACCGCCGGCTGGTTAACAATGGTCCAACCATCTTTTTCGAAGCGCTGAATATAAACGATTGAACCACGTAAAATTGGCTTGGCATTATTAGGTTTGGGCGGCAGAGCGCGACGAGCGTTATTGAGCTCTTTACCAGTTAACTCAATCACCTCGCCTACACGACGCATTAGGGTGACCTTATCAGCTGATGAAGATAACACCACAGCTACTAATAAATCATCATCATTAGGATGTGTTTGACGCACATCGTAAATGATTTTCTCCATTGCCTTGTTATCGTTTTCTACACCCTCAGGTAAGTCAATTTGACCCTCAGGGCCAGGGTACGGACGGTTACGTGTAAACTGCATAATGTTTTTACGTAAGGCACGATAAGCCACCGCTTGGTCTTTAGAATCAATGGTGGTGTAAACATTTAAACCACGGGCATAGACGTTGTCTTTGTAGGTTAGGTACATCAACTGACGTGCTAGTTCGGCCACATAATGACCTTGGCGTTGAGCTTGAGTGATTTGAGCTGCCTCTTCGGTTTCAAGATCGCGTATGGAGCGAGTGGCAATTTCCTCTGCCTTAGCTGCATCGAATTGTGCTTGATCAATATAACCTAGACGCAACATACGGCTTAAAACATAATGCTGTCGATCTAAGGCACCTTTTAAGTTGGTGCGCGGGTTGTTTTGTGAAGGAGCTTTAGGAATACCCGCTAATACAGCAGCTTCGGCCAGAGTCACTTCAGATAATGGCTTGGCAAAATAGGTGCGAGCGGCTACTGAGAAACCATAGGAGCGATGGCCCAAATAAATTTGGTTCATGTAGAGCTCAAGAATTTGGTCTTTAGTTAGATTATCTTCGATTTTATAAGTTAATAACAACTCATAAAACTTACGTAAGTACGACTTTTCAGTGCTAAGGTAGAAGTTACGCGCTACCTGCATGGTAATGGTACTTGCACCTTGAGCGCGACCACCCGAAGAAATATTAGCTAGAGCAGCACGGGCCACGCCTCGCCAGTCGACACCAGAGTGCTCGTAGAAGTTATCATCTTCGGCAGCTAAAATGGCTAGCTTCATAACCTCTGGGAACTCATCGATGCGCAAGACATTGCGTCGCTCCTCACCATATTCGGCGAGAAGAATCTTATCCGCAGAGTAAATGCGTAGAGGAATACGTGGACGATAATCTGTCATTGCTGTCAGATTAGGTAGGTTTGGCCACACTGAACTAACGACAAGGGTGCCGAAAATCAGCCCACAGACCACTAACCCTAGACCAAAGAATAAGGTTTTAATAAGAAAGCGGCCGATAAATGAACCGAAACCGAATGTTTTAGGTGATTGCTTTTTTTGACTCATGAGTAATAAATACGCTTTTTAAGCGAAGGTATGAACCTAGATACAATACTGCTAATTTAATCTTAGCCCACAGTTTAGCGTTAAAATAACGCAATGACAGCGTGAAATGTGTAAAATTTGGCTAATAAGCTAATTTTGCTAATTATAAATTATATTAAAATTTTGAATGTACGATGACTAACACAGTAGCATCCCCTGTTTTACCTCAAAAAAACCTAATTGTCTTAATTGGTATGATGGGTGCCGGTAAAACAACGGTCGGTCGTGCCCTGGCCAAAAAAATCGGGCGCAAGTTTATCGATTTAGATCACGCTATTGTTGATCGTTGCGGTGTAGACATCCCAACTATCTTTGACATCGAAGGCGAAGAAGGGTTCCGTAGACGCGAAACTGAGGTTTTGCAAGAGGTTATTTTGCAACATGATATCGTATTGGCAACAGGCGGTGGCGCTGTGTTGCGTCCCGAAAACCGTCAATTAATGAAGCAATACGGTCGCGTGTTTTATTTGCGCGTTGATGTCGATGAACTATATAGACGAGTAGCTAAGGATAAAAACCGTCCTTTATTAGCTACCCCAAATCCTAAAGAGCGTTTAACCGAGCTGTTGGCTGAGCGCTCAGATATTTATGAAGAAGCAGCGGATCATATTCTTGATTCGACCGATGGTTCCCTAAATATTATTGTTGACCAAATTATTAACTTGTTAGAGCAAAGAGACGATAAATGAGTATTGTTAGAGTAAATGTGCCTGGTGGCAGTTATCCTATTTCGATTGCACCAAATATTATGCAGCAACTTGCTACCTCAATCCCACCCGATGCGAGTGCTGTCGTTTTACTAAGTAACTCCACCGTGCGTAAGCTCTATGGCGAGACTGCTTTAAAAGCTTTAAAGGTAACGGGCAAAGAGGTTTATTGCTTTGATATCCCCGATGGCGAACAATATAAAAATTTAGATACGCTAAATGATGTCTATACCTTTATGCTAGAAAACAAACTTGATCGCAAATCGGTTTTAGTTGCTCTAGGTGGCGGCGTCATCGGTGATTTAGGTGGTTTTGCTGCCGCTACATTTATGCGTGGTATTCGTTTTGTTCAAGTTCCTACGACCTTATTGGCTCAGGTTGATTCCTCGGTGGGTGGCAAAACAGCGGTCAACCATCCTTTAGGTAAAAACCTGATCGGTGCTTTTTATCAGCCAATTGCAGTTGATATCGATATTAATGTATTAAAAACATTACCTAAGCGTGAGATTGCAGCAGGTCTTGCTGAAGTAATTAAATACGGTCTGATCATGGATCGTGAGTTTTTCGAATGGTGTGAAGTTAATGTCGAAGACCTTATCGCACTTGAACCAGCGGCTATTACCTATGCTATTCATCGTTCTTGTGAGTTAAAAGCTCAGGTAGTTGAAGAGGACGAAAAAGAGTCTAATCGCCGTATGATTCTTAATTTTGGTCATACCTTTGCCCATGCTATTGAAAATGGTATGGGTTATGGCGAATGGCTGCACGGCGAGGCGGTTGGTTGTGGTATGGTGCAGGCGGCTGAGCTTTCTGCGCTAGTTTGCAACTTCCCCCAAGAGGATATTGAGCGTGTTCGCAATTTGGTTGAGAAGATCGGCTGTCCTACCGTTGCTCCTAACTTAGGTAGTAAGGATAAGTGGTTCGAAATTATGAAATTAGATAAAAAAGCGACTGCTGGTAATATCAAATTCGTAGTTTTAGATGAAATTGGCGAAGCTCGAATTCAAAGCGCTGCTGAGGAGCTAGTAAGATTGGTATTAGATAAAACAATCTCAGGAGACGCCTCAGTTAAAGTGGCTCAACCAAAAGTCGAAGATGCGTTAGAGGTTCAAAAAGAGCCTGGTGTTACCGTGGTTGATAGCTCAGAGGCAGCAGCTGAGGTTGCTCGTCAAGCGCAAATTGCTAGAGACGCAGGTGCCGGTACAGGTCGTACAGGCGGTATTTACGGTATTGACGGTGTAAGGCCTGCTGGTGAAGAGTAATACCATGGTTTGCGTCGCTAACTTGGCCTCATATGCAGCGCATCCCGAGGCCTCGCGCGGTCGCATACATGCCGAAGAAAGCGATCCTCGACGCAATCCCTTTCAACGCGATAGGGATCGCATTATTCACTGTAACTCCTTTAGACGTCTTGAGTATAAAACTCAGGTTTTTGTCAATCACGAGGGTGATTTATTTAGAACACGCTTAACCCATAGTCTTGAGGTAGCGCAGATTGGTCGTGCTCTAGCTAGAAACCTTTTAATTAATGAGGATCTAGTTGAGGCGATTTGCTTAGCTCATGATTTGGGCCATACCCCCTTTGGTCATGCGGGCCAAGATGCACTTAATGACTATATGCGTGCCAATTTGCCTCCAGAGGTGGGTGGTTTTGAGCATAACCTTCAAAGCTTGCGCATGGTGGATGAGCTCGAAGAGCGCTACGCTGAGTTCAATGGCTTAAATCTGACCTTTGAGACACGCAGTGGCATCTTAAAGCATTGTTCTTTAAAAAATGCCCGTGAATTAGGTGAGGTGGGTCAACGCTTTATTGATCGTACTCAGCCTTCACTCGAGGCGCAATTGGCTAACTTGGCGGATGAAATCGCCTATAACAATCACGATATAGATGATGGTTTGCGCTCGGGCTTAATTACGCTTGAGCAATTAAGTCGTGTGGAGATTTTTGAACAGCATCACAGTGAGGTGTTACAAAAATACCCTAATTTAAGTGGCAAACGTTTGGTTGCAGAAACCATCAGGCGTATGATTAACACGCTAATCAGAGACGTAACTGAGCATACCTTGGCGCAGATTAATCAGCATGGGGTCATCACTCCTGCAGATGTGGCTAATGCTCCTGTGTTAGTGGCTTTTTCTCCAGAGATGCGTCGAATGCAAGATGAGTTAAAGAAATTCCTACTCGATAATCTTTATCGTCACTACAAGGTGATGCGGATGTCGGTTAAATCACGTCGCATTATCCATGATCTCTTTGATGCTTTCCTAGATGAACCGCGCTTATTACCGCCAGATCATCGCTTTAAAGATAGCAATCGGCAGGCTCGTGGTATTGCAGACTACATTGCTGGGATGACTGATCGTTATGCGATCAGAGAGCATCGTCGAATTTATAAAATATAACAATCGATGTTTTTACACCGAGCTACAAAAAAGGGTATCTAAGGAGGTTTAACCTTAGATACCCTGACTAGTTTTATTGGTTATTTAGAAAGAAATATGCTTATCTAATAAACCATTCTCAATAGCTGCAGTTAACTCTGCACGTACTTCTTCACGGCTTTTGCTGGCATTATTTCTAATATCATAATTAGCGGAAAAAACTTCGTTAGCGAGTTGACCGCTTTCGCTGACAATAACATTGCCCTTGTTAATAGCTTCTACAAGCTCCATACGAACCTGCGCGCTAGTTAAAGACTCAACTTGTGGGCTAGGGTAGTTACTTGAGAAGACATCTTTAGCAAAACGACCGCTTTCGGTAACAACTTCATAAGCGTCATTTGATAACTGTGCATCTGTAGCCATTGCTTGAGTGGCAAAAAGAGAACTAAAAATCATAGCGATAGCAGAAAGTTGAATGCGTTTCATAGTATTTATCCTTTAATAAAATTTGATGTATTTTTAGCTGAGAAAGAAAATTTTATTCAGTTATTTTCTGTGTCCCAGTCGATGTAATAACTTTAACAAATCCATTTAAATGAATAAATGGTATAAAAATCAACTATCTATTTCTGATTTAGAAATAATGTATCAATGATTAAAATTGAATATCAATTCAAGCAGTTTTTAATTAGCTATTAGTTTTAGAACGCATCAATCAAAATTCGTGCAAGGTGACATATTTGCTAAAGCATGTTGTCAGATAAGCGCCTGCATTATTAAATGCCGGTATGAGATGAGGTATAGGGGATAGGAAAACGTCACTATCACAAAGTAGATGACAGCTCAGCAAGACTTTCTGTTTAAGAACTGTTCTTGCTGAGCTTATAAAAAAGTATCAGGACCCAACGGGTTTAGCGTCGTGGTACGTATAAGTTGGAAAACTCAACTGGTGCGTTGGGTATTTCAATACGACGAGTCCATACTTCAGATATTGAGTCATCCATTACTGGAAACTGTTTGACTAAAGCAGAGATTGAGTCATTTTGACCGAAGGTATTCTGGGAAACAACAAACTCAAACTGAGGTTGTTTTTTGTTATACGGTAAGATGTCCATTTCATCAGATGAAATACTCGCCCATAACTCTTCAATGACTCGGGTCGGTGCAGTCAGCTCAAAATTATTGTTTTTAGAGTAAACTTGGGCAGGTAGTTGAGGTGAAGGGATTGAGTTCCAGTTCCTATCGGGACCCTGTGGATCAATTAACGCTAGACAAGGTGATCCTAAACAGTCAGCTGCTTGTGCTTGTGCCTCAGTGACTTCTTTACGACTGGCATAGATTACATCTGACTTAATTCCCATAACAGGCATCATGACAAATCGCCAGCTAATATTCGGTCCAATGCCAAACTCTTCAAGACCCGCTACTTGCCCATCGGGTACTGATCCTAATAGGTCATTACGACGTGCGGGTCCCAAGTTATAACGCGTCACTTCTACATAATTATGCCGTGCTTCGGGCACTTCAGTTGATGCATTCATACTGTAAGTCACACGATAGCGGGCGTGCGGTAGACTGACTTCTTTACTTTCAAACAATAACATTGCTCGAGTGATGGGGTCTAAATCGGCATCAGGCAGGTTAATCGATGTCTCTCTAGTCGAGTCAGTGGGAAAGTTTTTTTGTGAATAGTAATCACCGTCTATTAATGTGTCTGGATCAACCGTGACATACTCTTGAGCTTGAATGAAGTCCAACGCACTAGTTTCAAGTTCTGCTAATGCTTGTTGATAGGTTTGGTTGGCCACTGCCGTCTGTCCAGATAAATATAACTGGGTAACTAGTGTTATGGCAAGTACAATACGTGTATTCATGATTATTTACCCTGTGATTCAGTCGGCATAGTGTCAGTCCCAGAAGTGCTTCCAACCCAACTGACGGCCTTATCTTTTAATTTTACGAACTTGCTAGAAACGCTTGTTAAACGAGACTCCCAAGAGGGGTCAGGGGTTTGTCCTTCGATTGCTTTAAAATATGATTGTAATAAGCAGGCAATAGCGAAAGGCTCAAGTAACGCTGCCTTAATCGACCAAGCACACAAAAGAGCAAAAACAACACTTCCTGCAGACCAAGCTCCAGGCATGTAATAAACCAGTGCCGCTGCTGGTGCTAAAAACAACAAAAACACCAATAATGACAGTCCATAGATAAACAAGGTCAGCCATGTAGCGTTCTTAAGCATAAGCGATGCGTTTTGTGCGTACAGCACTAAAGCGGTTTGTGCTGACTTCCAAGGGTTCTGGCTTTCAGTTTTGATGGCATAAGCAATAATAACCTCATCGATCAAACCAACTGATACACGAAGAAATGCACGTACTAAGCCCATGGCTTGTTGCAGACCGGGTATGGGAAGAATGCTCCCAATCCCTTGTATCAATCCTGTAATTGCTGTGATAACGCCCTTAACTAATTGATCAATGATAAATAATACATTCGCTTGTGCGTAACGGCTTTTTACTACTGAACTGGCATAGTTAATCTGAGATTTTCCGCTCGGAATTGACTGGTTTTCGAGTAACTGCACCATCACCGCGATATGAGCGGCCTTGAGAATGTACAAAATGTATTCTCTAAGAAAATACATAATCCCTGCCGTTAAGCCAAAACCAATTGCTCCACCCCAAAAGGCAGCCGCTAATCGAAAGCTCTCGTCACCCAGTCCGCCGATGCCCCAACCTATGCTTGAGCCTACACCTGTCATCAGAACGTAAGCCAGCGTAATGCCAAAATAAACTGCACAGCGCAATAAAATAAATGGCATCGTTTGACCCATTAATGTCAACGATCGTTTGATACTAAAATCCCACATATACGTTCCTTTTTAATTATGCTCTGACTAACTGAAAATAACGCATTATTTAAAGTGTAACGGAAATGTATCTAAAAAGAACCGTACAAATAGACGGGTTATGGAGTGCATTCTTGATTAACGCACGCAGGTAAGGTTAATAATAAAGCGATCAGATCGGCTTGTCGGTTAGTATTAGTTTTTTGAAAAATGTTACGTTTATGAAAAGCCACAGTGGTTAAGGAAATATCGAATCTTTTTGCGATTTGATCCGGTCGTAAGCCTTGAGCAAAAGCCCAAGCAATACGACCTTCGGTGGGTGTTAATTTGAAAAGAGATTCAAGCGCTTTAATCGGTATAGGTTCATTATTACCACTTGCACTAATAAACAGTGCTATAGCAACGAAGTTGTCATCGTCAGATATGACATCGTGGTGTGTGCAAACAGTAACTAGTAAATCTCGCTGTTCATTTGAACGTGGAATGGACAGGAATTCGGTATATTCTTGTTGATTTAAGGCAGCGTTAATCGCTATACGAATAGCTGAATACAAACCATCACAGTTTAATATGCCGCCGACGCTGAAAATACTTCTTGCAGCAGGGTCAATGCACTCAAATAGCAACCGCTGGGCAGAGGTATTGGCAAATACGATAGTACCGTCACGATCGAGTAGAATAACCCCACCCGTAACTAAATTAAACATGTTAGCCAAGCGACGAAAAGTTTGATTATCAAACTGATGTTGCCTGTTTATTGGTTTAGTTGGTCGATTTGGTGTGTCACTCAATTTATGACGCACTCGCTGTACCTGACGAAGGCGTGCAGCAATAGTTGCCAACATCAGATCAAAATTAACTGGTTTCACCAGATAGTCATCAGCGCCGGCGTACTTGCCTTGGATAATTTGATGAGAACCATCCTGAGCGCTTAGAAAGACAAAAGGTACGTCTGATAAACTGTGCATGGTTTCACGCACCAAATGCAGTAGTGTGTAACCATCCATCACTGGCATAGCTATATCACAAAGTATCAAGTCGGGGCGACAAATTTTAAGTTGATTCAAAGCATCTTGACCGTTTACCGCTTCTATAACACGATAGCCTGCATCTAACAGTTCTTGAGTTAAGATTTCACGCAAGTCTTGTTCGTCTTCGATCCACAGAATAGTTGCTTGCGCTTCTTTGTTAATGGTTTCTTTCATACTATTCCCCCTTGTCAGAGGTCAAATCGTGTCTTTTTCTACTAATAATGTTCGTCGCATCATTTAGCTTAGGTAGACAGAGCACAAAAGTGGAGCCTTCCCCTGGTTCAGAGTGTGCAGAAAGTTTGCCCTGTTGTAATGTAGTAAGTTCAGCCGCAATATAAAGCCCAATGCCGGTTCCGTCTACATCAGTCGCTGTATTCGCTCTGAAATAACGAGTGAAAATGTGTGGCATATCATCCGCAGATATGCCTTTGCCGTTATCGCGTACGGCACAGCATACCCACCCGTTGTCTTGATAAATGCGCACATAGACAGTCATGTGTTCATCTGAAAATTTGAGCGCATTTGATAAGAGATTATCAATAATTTGGAGGGTTAAAACTGGATCGCATATAACAGTTGAAACGCCATGTGTTTGATTCAGAAGTTGAATCTTTCTTGTAGGCGAAAGAGGATGTTGTTCGTTTATAGCTAGCTGTGCCAGATGAGCTAAACAACATTGCTTCATCGTTACTTCAGCTTGTGTCACAAAACGATCAGCTTGCAAAATTTTCTCAATTAGGTAAGTTAACCGTTTTGTGGCCTCCCAAGCTTTAGCGGCTCGTAGCTGTACCTCATCAGCATCCATCCGATCACCTGCACGAATCAATCTTTGCATAGTTGCATCAATAATAGTTAGAGGCGTACGAAACTGATGTGAGACCATAGAGCCAAAACTGCGATACAACTCGCTTAGTTGGCGTTCGTTTTCAAGCTGTTTCAGTAAATCTATCTCTCGCTGTTGCTTACGTTGATTACTTTTATTTTTCTTTAATGCTAGAAGTAATTGTATTGATATGATTGCACTTGCTATCCAGATACCTATCATTAAAACTAAAATAGTTAGTACCCCATTGCGATAAGCATCAATCTGAGCGCCCGCTTCATCCCACTGCTCAAGCATTGATTTGTTGGACGCTTTAAGCAATAAATTATTGAGCGTATCTAAGGCAGTAAGCATTGATTCATAATCTCTAGTTGTTGCCTCAATTGTGTCAAGTTTATTTCCTAGATGCAGTACGGCCTCTGTCTGGGTGGCAATTATGTCTGCCATACCGATCCTTTGCAGACTGCGTTTTTGTGGCCCGTCTTCTAGCATGCTTACACGGCTTAAGAACATTTGGTAGCGATGTGATAGATCATGACTCGATGCTTGGTTGAGAAGACGGTGCTGAATGGCATTGGCAAGTAGCAGGCTTTTAATATGAGTCTGATACATCACCCACGTCATGTTGGCGTTGACATTGTTGCGCATTGTTCGTTTAATTTCATGAAGGCGAAAAAGCGTAACGCTCAACAAAATTGTCAATACTACAATTGCTATTATTGAAAGGGTATAGCTCAAAATACTGGAGCGCATAAGACTCATACCGTTTCCTATTTACTTTACTGTCAGGCGATGCAATTGCCATACCCACCGGGAGTCGTAGCGAATATCTTGTAATTGTGGCCAAGCATTGCGTGGATAAATAATCCAAAATGGTCCTTTTCCGGAGGGAAGTAAGCGCTCTCCATCCATATGCGTAGCCAATAAAACATCATAATCATAAAAATCGCTAATGGGTATGTCTATGCGATAATTATTGAGTGCTTTGGCCGTCACCATATCGCCTTCTGCTAACACTAGGTTGAGTAAGTCGCGTAACAGAAAACCATCAAATTGTCTGATGCCATCAGTAAC
>LSQX01139094.1_pt1 | contig 11732 bp, 13 predicted proteins | sample 654561 | NCBI WGS metagenome assembly LSQX01 (sample SAMN04489861, study PRJNA283612) | anaerobic digester metagenome | isolation source: 4 biogas reactors fed with cattle manure at either 37C or 55C with and... | place: Denmark: Kongens Lyngby | collected 2014 | reverse complement strand
CCGACTTCGTCGGCACCACCCACGCCGGCATCGTCGACGGCTTGGCCACCATCGCCTCCGGTAAGCACCTCGTGGTCTACGTCTGGTACGACAACGAGTTCGGCTACTCCAACCAGGTCATCCGCATCGTCGAGGAGGTCGCCGGCGCCCGCCCGCAGATCTACCCGCGCCGCCTCGAGGCTGCTGAGCTGAAGTAGCTCTTCGAGGATCAGCTTCAAGCTGGCTCAGCGATTGGCCCGGTACTCCGCGTGGAGAACCGGGCCTTGTCTTCGACGACAGCGCAGGTTTCAAGGAACAACTCACACTTGACCGTCGCTGGCCACGGCAATCATGGCCAGGAGCAGGTGCTGCCCGATCTGACAGGCACCTACGCTGACCCAGTCAGCTGCTGACTGGGACGTTGACTTGAGGATCTGTGTTTCCCGGCGCATGTGGTCCATTGCCGAATGCGGGTCCAGTGGATGTGGTCCGGCCGAGCCCACCGTGAAGGTCACCTGGATATGTGCGGGGGAACCATCCGGCGCTGTCAGCTGGGCCTGAACGGGAACGTCGTGGTGCGGCTCATCGGAGATGGCGGCCCGGATTTCAATCTCGCCCACTGGAGTGGCGGTATGGGACTCCCACACCACCGTGCTGTCGTCGACGGGGGGAAAGGAAGAAGGAGATGTCGCGACTGTGAGAGAGAATCCACCACAATGGAGGATTAGCGCGTTAGACTCCACAGGCTAACCTGACTTCCTGACTGATGCCCGAGGCCGATCTGCCTCCAGCATGGATTGTCGCGCTCACCCGGAAATCTTGGGAGCCAACTCCCCTGATGCACGGGACCTCGCCATACACAGATGCAGTGTTGTCGCGGGCGTACGCCGTCTCGGTCTTGATATTTTCGTAAACGAAATTGAACCTCTCCTGTTGGAGGGTAGCGTTGATGCTCAACGGCAAAAACCCAGTTCCGAAGCAGACTGTATGAAATCCCCAGTCCATATCGGCTCCGATATCCCTCGGCGCACTGATGGTTCCTGTGCAGCCACTCACGGATACGTTTGGCTGGATTCCAGGCTCAGGAGACTCTCCCTCTGCCGTTTCATCCCAGAAGAAGTAAAATGGTTCGCCAACCGCGACCTGATCATCAGGAAGGGCCGGTGCCGGATACGGTGTGCTGTTCGCCAGTGGTTCCGCATGAGCCGGTGAAGTAGTAGCCAAAGGCAAGAAAGCAATGAACATCAGGACTAAAACTGTACGCATGTTCGCAGAGCTTAGGGCAGGACTGGCTTTCTGCCACTCGAGAGATTAAGGAAACGCCCCGCCGCACCCTCGACAGGAAGAGGGGACGGCGGGGCGTCGATAAGCAGGGGCTAGAGCCAGCGGGGAGGTGCGGGCACCTCGCCCTGCGGGGAGGTGACACCACGGTCGCCGCGGCCGGAGGCCCAGCGGGCCAGGCCGGCCCAGTCACCGTGGATCTCCACGGTGTCGGCACCGGGGGAGACCTCGATGCGCGCGCCCTCCTCCGGCACGAGCACGAGCCCCTCCCCGTCACCGGCGCCGCGCCACTTGCCGGCGATCTCCGGGACCAGGGTCTGCAGGATCACCGTCGGGATGTCGGAGAAACCGGCGTTGACGTTGAGGTCGACGGCGTGCAGCCACACCTCACGGGTGCGCATCCACAGCGTCTCCGAGGCGGGGACGGTGCGCCCCTGCGCGGTCTTCACCTCGGCCTGCCAGGCCTCCTCCGGGAGGTCGCGCCAGGCGACGTCCAGGCGGACCAGGGTGTGATCGTGCAGGTTACGGATGGCGTCCGGGATGAGGGTGGCGCCACGGGCGATCTCCTCGCCGCGGGCCTGCGGGGAGGAGTACATGGGGGTCTCCTCGCCCGTCGCCGCCCAGTGCATGAGGTTGCACAGGGCATTGGCGTTGTAGGCCACGTGGGCGGCCAGGTGCGCCACGGTCCAGTCCGGCAGCAGAGTGTCGCGACCGAACTCGGCGTTGTCGATGAGCGCCAGCTGGCCCGAGTAGTGCGCGGTGCCGCGGCGGGTCAGGTTGAGGCGCTCCTCGATGGACAGGTCGTGGAAACTCGTCATTACTCGAACACCGTCTTGTTGGCGACGTGACCCAGGCCGTCGATCTCGACCTTGACGACGTCGCCGTCGCCGATGTAGCGCTTCGGGTCACGGGCGTGGCCGACGCCGCCCGGGGTGCCGGTGACGATGACGTCGCCGGCGTCCAGCGGGTAGATGTGCGAGATGTACTCGACCAGCTGCGCCGGGTTGAACACCAGATCGTCGGTCGGGGTGGTCTGCATCTTCTCGTCGCCGAGGAAGGTGGCCAGCTCGCCGCCCGGCTCGTAGGCGTCGGAGGTGGTCATCCACGGGCCGAAGCCGGCGGACTTCTCGAAGGACTTGCCCTGGTGCCACTGGAGGGTGCGGTACTGGTAGTCGCGCATGGTGTAGTCGTTCATGACGGCGTAACCGGCGATGTAGTCGGCGGCGTCGGCCTCCTTGACGCGGCGGGCCCGCTTGCCGATGATGACGGCCAGCTCACCCTCCCAGTCCAGCGCGGAGTTGGCGTACTCGGGGACGAGGACATCGTCGAACGGGCCGGTGAGGGCGTCCGGGAACTTGACGAACAGGGTCGGGACCTCGGGCAGGTCGCGGCCCATCTCCTTGATGTGGTTGGCGTAGTTGAGACCGATGCAGACGATCTTCTTCGGGGCTGGGACGACAGCCTCGAGGTCGGTCAGCTCGAAGGAGACCTCCTCGCCGGCGGCCTGCTCAGCGACCTCGCGCCAGTTGTCCTCCTGCAGCAGGTCGCCGACGTTGGCGAAACCGTCGATCTTCACGGCGGTGGTGTCGGACTCGACGCGGGCGGCGAAGGTGCCCTGGGCGGAGCGGATGGTAGCAAGACGCATGGTGATTTAGATTCCTTCCGGAGTGTAGGTACGTGCCAGATTCAGCTTCTCAAAGATCGGGTGATCGGAGAAGCAGAAGAGATCGACGCCGTCGACGCCGGCCTCGATGGACCACAGCTTCCAGGACGGGACGTTGACGACGTCGCCGTGGTTCATCTCGAAGGTCTCCTCGCCCACCTTGATGGTGGCGGAGCCCTCGAAGACCTGGAAGACACGGTTGCCGACCTCCTTGACCGGGGTGGTCGCGGCACCCGGGCGCAGGCGGTGGAACTCGGCGCGGATGGTCGACATGACGTCGCCGCCGGTGGTCGGGTTGGTGTAGCGGATGGCCGCGTGACCCGGGCCGACGACGCCCGGGAAGCCGGCGTCCTCGAGCTGCAGCTGGTCGTTGAGGGCGGCGTCGGTGTGCTCCCAGGCGTACCGGCCGATGGTGGAGGACGTGGTCGCACCGGGGAAGGCGACCGGGCGCAGGCCCGGGTGCGCCCACAGGCGCTCGGAGCGGGAGTAGTCCGGGGTGGACTCGTCGGTGAGCTTCTCGGAGCCGTACTCGAAGAAGCCGGTGTCCATCTGGTACGCGAAGGGGATGTCCAGGCCGTCGAGCCAGGCCATCGGCTCGGTGGCGATGTTGTGGTGGCCGTGGAAGTTCCAGCCCGGGGTGAGCAGGAAGTCGCCGCGCTTCATCGGGACGGCGTCGCCGTTGACGACGGTCCACACGCCCTCGCCCTCGATGACGAAGCGGAAGGCGTTCTGGGAGTGGCGGTGCTCCGGGGCGTTCTCACCCGGGGCGAGGTACTGGATCGCGGCCCACAGGGTGGGGGCGATGTAGGTCGGGCCGCCCAGGCCCGGGTTGGCCAGGCCGATGGCGCGGCGCTCACCGCCGCGGCCGACGGGGACGAGCTCGCCGGAGCGGCGGGCCAGCTTGATCAGCTCGGACCAGTCCCAGCGGTGGGCCAGGGCCTGCGGGTCCGGCTCGTTCGGCATGAGGCCGCCGATCTGGTTCCACAGGGGCTTCATGTGGAGATCGTCCATCTTGGCGTACATGTCGTTGAGCTCGGCCTGCTCCTCAGGTGTCGGCTCGGGGGCCACAAATTCAACGTGCTTGTTGGAGTAGTCGGTGCTCTCGCTCATGCGTGAACCTCCTGCGTTGTGATGGTGCGCGGGCCGGCGGGGGACCGCACACAGGGGTGGTTGTGACCTCAAACATAGGGGCCGGAAAAGTGTGACTCAAAGACTTTCCGCCTTACGGAAAATAGTTCCGGGGGTAGGAATCCCTACCCCTTTTCTCACGCCTTGATGTCCGGGGCGGTCAGCCGCAGGTCCTCCAGGCGGCGGTTGAGATCGCGGGAATGTTTGAGCAGAATCTCCGCGCAGCGACGGTGGACACCGCGGAAACGGCCCGTCGGGGTGGCCACCGTCATGGCCCCCAGAATGTCACCCAGATCGTTGCGCAGACACACGCCGACCGCCGAGACGTCGTGCTCGTAGAGGCCGTTGTTGATGGAGAACCCGCGACCCCGCGTCCGGTGGAGCTGGCGACGCAGGGACTCGAAGTCGGCGTCGGGAAGCGAGGGGTAGAGGGCGCGGAGCTCCGCGGCGGAGCGTTCCGCCAGCATGACGAGGCCGCCGGCGTTCTGCTCGGCAGGCATGACCTGGCCGCGGCGGATGCCCACGCGCACCGGATGGGTGCCCTCCACGGTGTGGAGGAAATGCACCTTGTTGCCCACCAGGACCATGAGGTGGGTGGTCTCCGCGGACTCGGTCGCGATGGCCTGCATGTGCGGCAGGCAGGCGGCGATGAGTTCGCTGCCCACGCCCGGCTGGAGACTCGACGACGACAGGGCCGGGCCGGGCAGATACGTGCGGGATTCGCTGCGCGTGGCGAAGCCGCGGTAGACGAGCATCGCCATGGACCGGTGCGCCGTCGACGGGCTCACGCCGAGTTCCTCGGCCGCCCCGGAGATGGTGAGGGTACCCCTGTCCCGGAGCATGAGGATGAGGGTGAGGGAGTGGTCCACGGACTGCAGAAACTCCCGCGGGGGTGCCCCGTGGGTGGGAGCGAGGTTCAAGAAAATCACACCTTCCGCTATCTGGAATATCTTTGATTGTAACCCCCATCACCCTGAAGATGTGCCTATGGCTCCAATCTCCGATCACCCGCGCAGCGGGTCCACCGCCGTCGGCACGGCCGGTGGCACACAGACACCCGGAATGGGTGACAACACCAGCGGCTTCAGCATCCTGGGCATCAGCGGGCGCCGTCTCGCCGCCGTGCTCATCGGCTGGTTCTTCGTCGTCTTCGACGGTTACGACCTCATCGTCTACGGCACCGTGCAGACCGAGCTCATGGAGGAGTGGAACCTCAATTCGGCGCAGGCCGGCACCATCGGTTCCACCGCCTTCCTCGGCATGGTCATCGGGGCCGTGTGGGTCGGACGGCTCTCCGACCGGGTGGGGCGCAAGTTCGCGGTCATCGGATCCGTCGTCGTGCTCTCCGTGTTCACGCTGCTGTGCGCCTTCGCCATCAGCCCGTGGATGTTCGGTGCCTTCCGCCTCCTGGCCGGTATCGGCCTCGGCGGTCTCGTGCCCTCGGTCAACGCGATGACCTCCGACCTCGTCCCGCGTAAGACGATGTCCGCGTGGGCGACCGTCATGATGTCCGGCGTCCCGCTCGGCGGTTCCATCGCCGCGGTCCTCGCCCAGTTCATCGTCCCGTCCCACGAGGACTGGGGCTGGCGCTTCATGTTCCTGCTGGCCATCGTCCCCCTCGTCATCGGCCTGCCGATCGCCATGAAGGTCATCCCCTCCGACCAGGCCATCCGCGAGGACCACGCCGCCCGCGAGGGGGAGGATCAGCCCGCCGGCTTCAAGGACCTGCTCACCGGCAAGTACATGGCGATCTCCATCTGGTTCTCCATCGCCACCTTCGTCACCCTGCTCGCCTGGTACGGCCTGGGCACCTGGCTGCCGCGCCTCATGCAGACCGCCGGCTACGACTTCGGCGCCGCCCTCAACTTCACCCTGGCCCTCAACCTCGGTGCCATCCTCGGCTCCGTCGTCACCGCCTGGGCGGGTGACCGTTTCGGCCCGCTGAAGTCCGGTGCCGTCGCCGCCGGTGTGGCCGGTGTGGCCCTGCTCCTGCTGCTCAGCGAACCGTCCGTCCTCGCCGTGTACGTGATCCTGGTGCTCGCGGGCGTCGGTACGCACGGCACGCAGATCCTCATCATCGCCGCCGTGGCCAACTTCTACCCGCACAACCTGCGCGGCACGGCCCTCGGCTGGGCCCTCGGCGTCGGCCGCATCGGTGCCGTCGTCGCCCCGCAGCTGGCCGGACTGCTGCTCAACTGGAACCTCGGCGTCGGCTCGAACTACCTGCTGTTCGCCTGCTCCGCGCTGCTGTCCTCGCTGTCGCTGGTGGTCCTGTTCTTCATCCACCGGAAGATGCCGAACCCCAACGTCACCGTCATCACCTCCCACTCTGATCCCCGTTAGAAAAGGAAGTCACCCATGTCCCAGAACGTCCTCAACGCCTCTGACGAGCTCACGGGCCAGAAGTTCATCATCGCCGGTGGCGGTATCGGCGGCGCAGCGGGCGCGCTCGCACTGTCGCTGCGCGGTGCCGACGTCACCCTCTACGAGCGCGCCCCCGAGTTCAAGGAGGTCGGCGCTGGCCTGCAGATCGGCCCCCACGGCGTGAAGATGCTGGAGAAGTGGGGTCTCAGGGACCGGGTCTTCGAGGCCGGTTACCTCCCGGAGCGCATGCAGTTCCGCGACGCCATCACCACCGAGCCGATCCTCACCATGGACTTCGGCGCGGACTTCCAGCAGCACTACGGCGGCCGCTACCTGGTCATCCACCGCTCCGACCTGCTGGCCATCCTCGTCGAGGCCGCCCAGGAGGCGGGCGCCACCCTGCACAACGGCGTGCAGGTCCTCGGCGCCGACACCCGACCCGACGGCGTCACCGCCCACCTCGAGCACCGTGCCGACGGCCGCACCGAGGACGTCGAGGCCGACATCCTCGTCGCCTTCGACGGCATCCACTCCGTCTTCCGCAAGGAGATCGTCCAGGACGAGCCGGTCCCGTCCGCCTACGTCGCCTACCGCGGCACCTCCTCCCTCCCGGACGATCCGGACATGAAGGACCTCAAGGATGTCGTCGGCTACATTGGCCCGCGCTGCCACTTCATCCAGTACCCGCTGCGCCACGGTGAGCTGCTCAACCAGGTCGCCGTCTTCCAGTCTCCGCGCTACCTCCAGGCTCTGACCGAGGGCACCGACGTCCCGGAGGACTGGGGCAACAACGAGGAGTTCAAGAACGCCTTCGACCACACCAACGAGTTCGTCCAGGGCCGCCTCGGCTCCATGTGGCTGGACACCTGGTGGCAGATGTCCGACCGCGAGCCGCTGGACAACTGGGTCGTCTCCGACCGCATCATCGTCATGGGCGACGCCGCGCACCCGCCGCTGCAGTACCTCGCCTCCGGCGCCGTCATGGCCATGGAGGACGCCGAGTGCCTCGCACTCTACGCCTCCCAGGCCGCCGCCACCGGCTCTCTGGACTGGGCGTCCGTGCTCGCCGACGTCTCCGGCGAGCGTGCCCCCCGCTGCGCCCGCATCCAGACCACCGGCCGCTTCTGGGGCGAGCTGTGGCACGTCGACGGCGTCTCCCGCCTCATCCGCAACGAGACCTTCCGCCAGGCCGGCCGCACCTCGTGGTACCCCTACGTCGACTGGCTGTGGGACTACGACGCCGAGCGTCGCGAGTACCTGCTGGATCCGTCCAAGGGCGAGCTGCCGGAGGCCCTCCAGGAGTGGGAGTACAACATCCACCGCCTGGTGGCCCAGCGCGAGGGCGATGCCGCTCCGGAGGAGCTCACCATCTAGCAGTGCTTATCGACGCCCTGTTGTCGCCGACGGGGCGTCGACAAGCATTCATACCCTCATGGTCGTGCGCGAAGGTCACCGTGGCGGTCATCGCGGGAGCGCTAGAGGGACTTCTCGATCTCGTCGGCGGCGTCGGCGAGCAGGAACGGCAGGTCCCCGGCCTCCTGGCGGGAGAAGGGTTTGAGGACGAACGCGGCCGGGTCCATGCGGCCGGGCGGGCGGCCGATGCCCAGCGCCAGGCGCTGGTAGTCCTTCGTCCCCAGCGACTTGGACACCGACTTCAGGCCGTTGTGGCCGTGGTCGCCGCCGCCGAGGCGCAGGCGGACCTGCCCGAAGTCGAGCTCCAGCTCGTCGTGGGCGACGATGATGTCGGCCGGGGGGATCCTGAAGAACGTCGCCAGGGCCTTGACCGGCCCGCCGGAGACGTTCATGTACCCGCGGGTCCGGGCCAGCACGAGGCGGCGGCCCTGATGGCGCACCTCCGCGACCTCGGTGTTGGTGCGCTTGTGCACCGCGAAGCTGGCGGGGGCGGGGGAGATGCGGGAGGCGAGCTCGTCGAGAAGCATCACACCGATGTTGTGGCGGGTGTCGGCGTACTTCGCGCCCGGATTGCCCAGACCGACGATGAGAAGCGGAGAATCAGTCACGCGTCCAGTCTGGCACAGAAAAGGGGAAACGCCCCTGACCAGCAGGTCAGAGGCGTTGCTCGGCGAGTGGGATTTACTCGTCGTTGGTGGAGCCCTCCTCCTTGCCGGCCTCGCCGACAGCATCCTCGGTGCCCTCTTCGCCCTCCTCCGGGACCTCGGCGACCTCCTCGAAGGTGATGTTGAAGACGAGCAGCTCGGCATCGTCGACCAGCTTGACGTCCTCCGGCAGGGTGATGTCACCGGCGTTGATGACGTTGCCGGCCTCGATGCCCTCGACGGACACGACGATCTCCTCCGGGATCTCCAGAACGTCGGCCTCGACCAGGATGGAGTCGACCTCCTGGATGAGCATGGCGCCGGAGAAGACCTCGCCCTCGTGGATGACCGGGATCTCGACCTCGACGCGCTCGCCGCGCTTGATGCCGAGCATGTCGACGTGGTCGATGTCCAGGGTCAGCACGTTCTGATCGATGTGCTTGATCATGGTGAGGTGCTTCTCGCCGTCCACGTCGAGCTCGACGACGGCGTTGACGCCCTGGTTACGGACGACAGCGGTGAACTCGATGCGGTCCACGGAGAAGTGGACGTTCTCGGCGCCCTGGGAGTAGATGACGCCCGGGATGCGGCCGGCGACGCGCAGACGACGGGCGTAGCCCTTGCCGAACTCTTCACGGGGGGCAGCGGTCAGGGTGGGGTACTTGGCCATGTGGCTGTATCTCCTTGGTTGTATACGGCCGACAGGCGAAAAGCCTGCGACCGACTCTGGTCTGAGGTGACATGTCCTCGTCGAGTCATCGCAGGCTGAAATGAACCTTATGATCGCGTCGATAACGCCCCAGGTGGGGCCTCGCCGAGACGTGCGCCATCATATCAGCGCGGGGCGGGCGGCTCCAAAACCGGAGGCTCGAAGATCGAACCCAGGCAGGAGCTCACGCCGTCGACCCGCGACTCGAAGAGCTCGATCGTCATGGAGCGGGACCCGTCCCAGTAGAAACGGTCCTCACCGCTGAGGGTGATGGTGAGCAGCAGCCCGTCGGTCTCCCAGCGGACGTCCCGCGCGGAGAAGCCGTGCTCCTCATCGTCGGGCTGGATCCACACCGTCCCCGGCGGATCCTCCGGCCCGCGGGACAACAGCAGCGAACGGGGCGGGGTGTTGGCCGAGAAACTGAAGGTGAACACCATGGTGAAGACATCGGGACGTTCCGTCTCGGTGTCGAGGTAGATGTCCAGCGGCGAGTAGATGTGCTCCATACCTTTCCCAACACCGGGGGCTCACAGATATTTCGACCCCTCCCGCCTGGTCAGTGCCGCCATCTCGTGCTCGTCGAGGAACGTCCGCACCCAGACCGGATCCGTCTTCGAGTACTCGCGCAGCGCCCAGCCGACGGCCTTGTCGAGGAAGAACTCGCCCGAGTCCAGGTTGCCGGCCAGGATCTCGCCGAGCAGCTCGGTGTCGGTTGCTTCTCGACGCCCCAGCTGGTGCAGCACCGCCGCCCGCCGCACCCAGAGGTTGTCGTCGCGCGCCCACGCACGCATCTGCTCCGGCGTGCAGGCGCGGCCCACCGGCTTGGCCAGGGCATCGACGGTGTCCCACCAGGACTTCCGCATCACGAGGCTCCGCAGGAAGTCCGCAGCTGCGGACTCCAGGGGTACTTTCTGCAGGTGATCGCAGGCGACGTACTGGAACTCGCGCTCGGGGAGGGACCAGAGGGCGTCGATAAGCTCCCGGTCGAGGGTGCGGGGGAGCAGGCCCCGGACGGCCCGGCGGCGAGCGGGCGTGGGTATCCCGAGGAAGGGGAACTGGTCGCGCATGTACGCGGCCATGCCGGGGGCCCTCCCAGGATCGGCCAGGGGGCGCAGGGCTGATTCGATGAGGTCGACGGACACGGCCTAAGTTTAGGTGCCATGAGAAGACTGCAGATGGCGGCGATCCTCGTCGGCGGGTTCGTGGGCCCCTTCACGGGGCAGGCGCTGGCGGTGGTGCTGCCGGAGTTCGCGGAGACCTTCGACATCAGCGTCAGCCGGGCGGCGTGGACGATGACGGCGTACCTGCTGCCGTTCTCGGTGATGATGCTCGTCTCCGGGCGGCTGGTCCGCGGCATCCACCCGCACAAGGTGGTGTGGGCCGCGTATGCGGTGACGCTGCCCATGGCGCTCCTGCTGCTGGTCACGCCGTCGTGGCCGCTGTTCCTGTTGTGCTACTCGATGATCGGTGTCGCCAACGCCTTCACCACCCCGGTGCTGCAGAACATCCTCCGCGAGCTCGCCCCACCGCAGGAGCTGGGTAAGGCGCTCGGCACGTACGCGGCGATGCAGTCGCTCGGCATGCTGTCGGCACCGCTGGTCTCCGGGCTGTCGAGCCTGGTGAGCTGGCGTCTCACGTTCCTCGTCACGGCGGCCTCGGCGGCGTTCATCCTCCTGGCACGCCTGCCCGTGGTGCCCCCGCCGGCGACCTCCCCGCAGAAGGTGAGCGGCCGCGTCCAGTGGGGGCCGACGGTCATCCACATGGTGACCGGTTTCATCGTTGGCGTGGGCATCATCGGCCTCGGCTTCCTCACCGCCCTGCAGGTGGGTGACGCCTTCGGGCTGGGGCCGGTCGGCCGTGGACTGGTGGTCATGTGCGGTGGTGCGGCGGCGTTCTTCGCTTCGCGACGCATCGGCTCCATGGCCGACCGCTACGGCACCCGTACCGTCCTGGTGGCCAGCTCCGCGCTGGCGGCCGTCGCGCTGTTCCTCCTGCCGGTCGCCCCGTGGGCCGTCGCGGCCGCCCTGGTGTGGGCCGCCGCGGTGTCCGCCGGGCAGGGGATCCAGGCGACGGTCAACCTGGCGGTCATCAACGCGCCGGGCGGATCCTCGCTCATCTCCACGGTGCAGGCGTTCCGCTTCTTCGGATCCGCGGCCGCCCCCGTGCTGTTCCTGCCCGTCTACCTGGGCATCGGTCCGGCGGCGTTCTGGGTGGCGGCGGCCGCCCTGCTGCTGGCCGCCGCCCTCCAGTGGATCAACCCGCAGCGGATGGCCCCGTCCTGACAGACGCGGGACGCCCGGCTCCCACGTGGGGAACCGGGCGTCGATAAGCGGTTTTTAGGCCTCGCCCTCGAAGAGGGTGGTCACGGAGCCGTTCTCGAAGATCTCGTGGATCGTCTTCGCCAGCAGCGGGGCGATGGACAGGACGGTGAGGTTCTTCCAGCCCTCCGTCGACTGCGGCAGGGTGTCGGTCGTGATGACCTCCTCCGCGCCGCACTCGGAGAGACGCTCGCGGGCCGGATCGGAGAACACGCCGTGGGTGCAGGCGATGA
>LSQX01199660.1_pt1 | contig 11733 bp, 9 predicted proteins | sample 654561 | NCBI WGS metagenome assembly LSQX01 (sample SAMN04489861, study PRJNA283612) | anaerobic digester metagenome | isolation source: 4 biogas reactors fed with cattle manure at either 37C or 55C with and... | place: Denmark: Kongens Lyngby | collected 2014 | reverse complement strand
GTGAAGGTTGTAAGCGCAGACGACAGTGTCTCCAATCAGGTTCAGCAAATCCAAAACTTCACGACAATGGGTGCAAAAATGATCGTTGTTGCACCAACTGAGATAGAAGCTATTGAAGATGCTTTGCTCGCGGCACGAGAAGTCGGTATAAAGGTTGTCATCAGCGGTGCAACTGCAGAAATCAGTGAAGACGCTTATGATGCTGTAACGGGCAGTGACGAATATTTGATCGGCACATATGTTGCTTTGCTTGCCAAGAAGTGGGCGGAGGAAAAACTTGAAGGACAACAATTCGATACGATCATGCTCAGTTTCACAGCCAATTACGATGCAATTGCCAGGAGCAACGGCGTTAAATCAATCATCGAACCTGATCTGAAGAATCGAGACGGTCAATATGTGAACTTCAATGGTCAGATTGTGGATGAAGCTGAGAAGGTTGAGAATCCTGCTTACAGTGAACTTGTTGCGAATGCGGGTGGTTTCTATGAATATGAGGTGGGTCCCGGAGGAGATGCCCTTGCAACTGCGGCGACTGCCTTCCTGGAGCACCCAAATGCCAGGCTTGTGCTCTGCTATATGTCGCTGAATGCAACTGCCGTAAGTCAATACATCGTTGACAATATACCGGAGGCGGACTGGGATGGTTATGGAGTCTTTGGGGGTGGTGTGGTTGGCGACGAATCCAGTTATCTGATTGGTTCTGTTTCGGATACAGAGGGTACTCGTTCTGTATTTCGCGGCGCAGTATCTTTCGGAGGGGACAATGTGGCTGATGGTATTGCAGACCTGGCTGCCAGTGTCATGAGTGGTGTGGAAGGTGTGGATTATCAAAAATTAACACCATCAGCGATTGGAGTCTGGTTCACTCGTGAAGCGGAATTTACTTTCCCTGCCAAGGTCAGTTCCTTCAGTATTGCCAATCAGCCCACAGTTCTTGATTTTAACATCATAGAAAAACTCAACGACCCCACGACAACCAGTCAGTGGCAAGAAGGTGATGAAGCCCCCGGAGCTGAAGGCCATGCAGGTGGACCGAGCAATGAGAAAATCAGCATGGGTGAATCCGTGGATGCTGCAGCGATTACAGGCAAAGAGTTCACATTTATTGAAGAAGTTCCACAGTTCAATCTAAAAATACCATTCATACTGGTTTTAAACGCAGACGGTTCTTATACGATTACGGAGGAGAACCCTGATATGGGCCAGAAGGTTTACCAGGGTTCAACCTTTACCTATGATGGCACGTATATCCTGACCGGACCCATTGAGGAAGGTGGCAAACCCATTGCAGGCTGGTTTGAAGCTGACGGTTCATGCTATTGGAAACTGGAAGGCGAGACATTGACCCCGGTCAATTATTAGAATCTTAATGCAAAACGAATTTAATTCTGCGAATATTTGGATTTGGTCATGCAATGTGTGGCTGAGCAAAACTTAGGAACAATGCCGTGCTAACTCTAAATAATGTGACAAAGACTTATCCGGGCGTGGTCGCCTTGAACAACGTTTCGATGGAATTTGGAAAGGGTGAAGTTCATGCCCTGTTAGGCGAAAACGGCGCGGGAAAAACCACATTGATCAAGATCATCTCAGGAGCGATCGTACCCGACAGGGGTACGATCGCCTTTGGTGATCGTATTTATCGTCATATGACCCCTGTTCTTGCTCAGGAGAACAGGGTGGCTGTAATGTATCAGGATATTAACCTTGTGCAATCTTTATCCGTAGCAGAAAATATTTTTCTTGGCAGACGGTTTGGCAAGATGTTTAATCATGCTAAAATCTGCGAAATGGCACAGGAATTATTTGATGAATATGGATTTGATTTAGATCCAGCCGTGATTGTAAGTAAACTTTCAGCCGCTAACCTGCAGCTGGTTGAGATATGCAAAGCTATTTCCAATGATGCCAAAATTATGATCATGGACGAGCCTACAGCGCCATTGGCTACAAACGAAGTGGATTTACTCTTCAACATCATCCGAAGATTGAAGAAAAAAGGGGTCACTGTGATCTATATTTCACATCGGTTGGATGAAGTATTCAGCATTTCAGATCGGATTTCAATTCTGCGAGATGGGTGTTATATTTGCACGCTAAACACAGCCGAGACAAACCGTTCTCAGCTGATCACCAAAATGGTGGGACGTCAGTTAAAAGAAGGCTTTCCTCTCAGAAGCCCCAACCCGGAGGAGGTTGTACTCAAGGTAGATTGTCTATCTGGCAACAGTGTCGAGGATATCAGTTTTGATCTGCATCGAGGTGAAATTCTGGGCTTTGCGGGCCTGGTAGGATCAGGCAGAACGGAAACAGCGCAGCTGATAACAGGATACCGTAAAGCTACCAGCGGCACGATTTTGGTTAATGACAAAGAAGCAAATATTAAATCTCCTGCAGACGCAATTAATCTTGGGATTGGCTTAATTCCAGAAGATCGAAAAGAACAGGGTTGTGTCCTGCATAACACAGTAGAATTCAATACAACGCTTATAAATCTGAAAAAGTTTTGTAAATTTGGATTTATTAATCAAAAAAAGCGCAGAGAAAGCGCAGAATATTTCCGCAAGCTGCTTGATATTCGGATTCCTTCGATTAAACAACTGGTCATTAATCTTTCAGGTGGCAACCAGCAAAAGGTTGTTCTATCCAAAACTTTAGCGGCTGATTTGGAAATCGTGATTTTTGATGAACCAACCAAGGGAATCGATGTGGGGTCCAAGCAGGAGATATATCTCCTTATGAATTCAATGGCGGATAAAGGCAAATCCATTATTATGATTTCATCAGAAATGGAAGAATTATTGGGCATGTCTGATCGAATTGTTGTATTACACGATGGCAGGGTTGTTGATGAAATTAGAAAAGAAGAATTTTCGCAAGAGAAAGTGTTGCGGCTGGCGTCGGGCATAACTCAGGAGTCTTAGGTCATGAAAAACATGAAAAATAGGAGTTTTTATCAAAAGCTCAAGAATGGTGCTATGTATGCGTATCAAGAAGGAACAGTTTATATCATTTTGATTGCATTGGTCATCATGTTTACGATATTAAACCCAACTTTCTTTTCGAAGAATAATTTAATAAATCTTCTAACAGGGAGCACGTTTTATCTGATTGCAGGGATGGGTATTTGTTTTGTCATGATCAGCGGAGGTATTGATTTATCTGTTGGTTTTCAAATGGCGATGGTCAGTTGTATCTCAGCAATGCTGATGAAGTTGTTTGATTTTCCAGCATGGTCGGTTTTTCCTATCGGGATGGCTTTGGGTTTTATTATGGGAACGATCAACGGCATTATTGTTGCGAAATTGAAACTTTTTCCACTTATTGTTACATTAGCCACCAGTATGGTCTTCAAAGGGATTATTTATGCAATAACCCAATCAAAGAGTTTCTCTGGTATGCCGGATTCATTTCGATGGATCTATAAAAACAAATGGTTTGGCTTGCCAGTGGATGTTTATATCGCGTTGGCAGTGGTTCTCATTGCCTGGCTTGTGCTGAACAAAACACATTTCGGGCGCGATGTGATCGCAGTTGGCGGTAACCGGGAATGCTCTCGTCTGTCGGGCATCAATATCGATCTGATTCAAATTCTATGCTATGGAATTTGTGGCGGAATTTTTGCACTTGCCGCTCTTGATATGCTTGCTCAACAAAATATGACCAGCGCGATGACCGGACCTGGAACTGAGTTTGTGTGTTTGACTGCAGCCATTATCGGTGGAATAAGTTTTATGGGTGGCAAAGGAAATGTGTTTGGGCTTGTCACAGGTATCTTTGTGATGCAGATTATTAATAATGGTATGATGTTAGCACATATGGGAAGTTATTTGCAATATGCGGTCAATGGCTTGATTTTAATTGCTGCTATTGCTTTTGATTCGATTAAAAATCGGCCGTCACTCGCTGTAAGAATTCGTAGAAATGTGAACCCCGGTTCTTTAATTGAGGAGATGGCAAATGACTGAAAAAAAGAATGGATTGGATAAACCCCAGAAACAGTCTGATGATTCACCGGTGACAAGTACGGGGCCTGATCTTTTAAAAAGAGGGAAACCGCTATTTGAAACGACTGATGGAAAAAACTTTTCCAGAGGTATGCCTCCGATGAAAAAAAAGCCTCCTTTTGGGGAGGGCAATTTTCCTGATAATTTTGAAATGCCGAAAGCGGATATTGCCTGGGTCAGGCGAAAGTATCTGGATGTACCCTATGCAAATCAGTCTTCTTCACAAAAGTTGGATCTATATTTACCTGATGAAGGCGATGGACCCTTCCCTGTAATATTTTATATTCATGGGGGAGGTTGGCAAATCGGTGATAAACGCGATGGACTCCTTGAGCCAATGCTGAACGGTATTAAGAGGGGTTATGCCCTTGTCTCCATCAATTATCGATTAAGCAGTGAAGAGATATTCCCGGCACAAATTTATGATGTAAAAACTGCTTTGCGGTTTATCAAGGGAATGGCGGATGAATATTCTTTAGATAAGGACAGAGTTGCTGCCTGGGGGGCATCTTCCGGCGGTCATTTAAGTGCTCTGTTGGGAACTTCTCCAGGTTGCCCTGATCTTGAAGATCTTTCAACAGGGTACGCTGACGAAAACACAAAAGTTCTGGCAGTTATTGATTGGTTTGGACCCGCTCAGGATTTTCTGGAGATGGATTCCCAATTGATTGAAACTGGCAACGGTGTTCCTGACCATTCTTTACCGCAATCGCCTGAATCATGCCTGCTGGGTGAGCAGATTACACGGGTTCCCGAGCTTGTGAAAAAAGCCAGCCCGATGACCTATATCACATCGGACGCGCCCAATTTCTTGATTCAGCATGGGTATCATGATCAACTTGTGCCGGTGCAGCAATCGATAGAATTTGCAGCGCAACTTGAAAAAATTGCGGGAAAAGATAGGGTGACCCTCGATGTGTTTATGGATCATGTTCATCATGCCGACCCCTATTTTAGTTCTGATGAAAACCTTGAGAGAGTATTTGCCTTTCTTGATCAGCACCTGGGCAAGGAAATCTGAAATAGAACCTTAAGAAAGCGGAGATAGATTGAATCGTTGGCTTTAACCAAAGATGACAGATTTGTATTAAAAAGACTAAACTAACAATTTGTGAGCAAAGTGTATGGATTGCGAAGACCAAAACAATGAAAATAAAAAAATCCGTTCAATTGAGAGGGCGTTAAATGTTCTTCTCTGTTTTACGGTGGAAACACCTGCACTGAGTATGACCGAGATTTCAGAAATGGTGGGTATTCATAAAAGCACTGTCCACCGGATTTTGGCGACGTTGGAAAGTAAAAATTTTGTTCGCCGGGAACCTGAGACAGGTGTTTATCGGTTGGGATTTCGTCTATTACAAATGGCAAATCTTTCACTTGCAGACGTCAATATTCGTCATTTTTCATTGCCCTATATGCGTTTGCTAAATGAAGAATTTCGCGAAAATGTTGATCTGGCAATCGTTGATAGGGATGAGGTGTTGTTTATTGATACGTTCGAAAGCACTCAGCCGGTGAAATTAGCGGTTTCACCTGGCCAGCATTTGCCTGCTTACAACTCAGCATCGGGAAAAGCCATTCTTGCTTTCTTGCCAAACGAAGAGGCACTTCGAATAATAAAAAAGCACAACCATGATATTGAAACACAAAACCAATTAAAATTAGAAGCGTTCCTTGAGGACTTGAGGGTGACCCGTGACAGGGGGTATGCACTAGATTGTGAGAGTCTGGAAGTTGGAGTCAATGCGGTTGCTGCACCCATTTTTGGGTTAAAGAATAAACCAATTGCATCACTGGCAATCGCCGGGCCAGCCTACCGTTTGGATTGTGAGCTTATGCAAAAAATGGGGGAAAAGTTAATCGCGACTAATTTGGAAATATCCAAGAAAATTTTGCAAGCAAGCTGATTGATGGGATGCGAAAAATTTGATTTACCACAAGATGTTTGTTGAAAACGTCCTTTTGTAAATAAAAGACAAGTTCGAAAGCAACGATAAAATTACCAAGGTCAAATAAAATTGAACCGGGTTGCATTTCCCAACATATTGAAAATCAGTCAGACAGGGCTGATATACACAATTCCTACAATATCAGGTCTGCCTGGACCTCCATTCACAATCTCTTTGCCCAGAGATATAATCATGCCAAGGAGAAAAGTGATATGAAAATCTTAACCGATGCCCAGGAGCAAGTTTTACAACGGGAACGTAATTTTTTAAACGATTTTCGGGTCAAATTGGTGGATTATAATGCCACAAAAGAAGACCTGGAAACGCTCAGGCGATCTATCCAGCAGCTCGATGACTTGTTTTTATTGGTGATCGTCGGTGAATTCAATGCCGGAAAGAGCGCAGTGATTAACGCTCTGCTGGGACAAAAATTGCTTAAAGAAGGGGTCACGCCAACCACATCTCAAATTAATATCTTGCGATTTGGCGAGTCAGCAGAATACAGGGTCCTTGAAGAAAACCATGAGGTGATCATGCTGCCGGTGGATCTACTTTCCGAAGTCAGCATTGTGGACACGCCCGGCACGAATGCCATTATCCGCTATCATGAAGATTTGACCCGTCACTTTGTTCCCCGGTCTGATCTGGTGCTCTTTATCACATCTGTCGATCGACCCTTTACCGAGAGTGAACGCACTTTCATGGGTCAGATCCGTGATTGGGGCAAAAAGGTTGTCATTGTCCTTAATAAGGTCGATTTGCTTCAGGACAATGAAGAGATCAAGCAGGTGGAAGCTTTTGTAAAGGAAAATGCGCGTATGTTGTTGGGCGTTACCCCGGAAATGTTTACTGTGAGCGCCCGGCAGGCATTGCGTGGAAAGCGAGGCGAGCCTGAGCTGTGGGCAACGAGCCGCTTTGGTGCGTTGGAAGATTTCATCCACAAAACACTCGATCAGACCAATCAGGTCAAGCTGAAGTTTCTGAATCCCCTTGGTGTTGCCGAATACCTGGTGGATAGCTATGCTGCTGCAGCACAGGAAGAACGGAATATTCTGGACGAAGATCTGTCACTGCTTCGCAACGTGGAGGACCAGCAAGCCGTGTATCAATCGGATAAAGAAAAGGAATTTGACCTGCGCATGGCTGAGGTCGAAAATATTTTTTTTGAGATGGAACAGCGCGGCGATGCATTTTTTGAAGACCGCTTCCGACTGACCCGGGTGATGGATCTGATCAAAAAAGACCGTTTACAAGAAGACTTTGCTCAGGAAGTGGTGTCCGATGTGCCCGAACTGGTGGAACACAGGGTGGATGATCTGATTGATTGGCTGGTTGATTCAGACCTGCGCCAATGGAAAGCGGTGACCTCCTATTTAGCGGACCGTCGGCTGGAACACAAGGGCCGGATAATCGGCGATGGGTTTATTGCGGATTTTAAATATGACCGGGAGCGACTGCTGGATGCAATTGGTAAAGAAGCGGAGCGGGTGGTTAATTCATATGACAAAGAATATGAAACCGAGAAGATCGCGTTTGATGCTCAAAATGCGGTGGCGGCATCCCTGGCGATTGAAGTAGGTGCAGTTGGCTTGGGCGCACTGATCACTGCTTTGGCGACCACTGCAAGCGCTGATGTGACCGGTGTGCTGGCGGCTGGTGCGCTGGCGGTGCTGGGCTTTTTCGTCATCCCCACCCAAAGACGTAAGGCAAAAAGAGAACTCCATGAACGTTTGACGGAATTGCGGTCGGACCTGGTGACAACCCTGCGGAAGGAATTTGAGAAGGAGATGGAAGATAGCCTGGAAAGGATTGAGGAAGCGATTGCACCTTATTCGCGCTTTGTGCGGGCTGAAAGTGAGCGAACTGAGAAGATCCAGGCTGAATTATCTGAGGCTGCCCTTGAGATTGATCAGTTAAAGATGGAGATCAAGGGATGGGGTGATGCGGCGCTCGATGAAAATTAACAAGTTTGCAACTTGTTGGCGATTGCTTAATTGTGAAGGTGGAAGTTCAACCCTGATGGTTGAAAGGCGCCCAGGCTATTTGAGTGGGTGATTGCCGGGTTGATCTTGAAGAAATAAAAAGAATTGAGGGGTGGAAAAAAGAAAACAGTCCTTTTTGTGTTCGGATGAACTGTTAAACCCTGTCAAAGCCTGAGTTCAAACAGACTTCCACCCCTTTCAGTGATAAAAATTTCAATTCCTCCCCCCGGGAATTCCATTATTCTATTGTTCTCGTCCGGCGATGAGCTCATCCTGAAGAGCCTTGAGTTCATTCAGTTTACCCTCGGCAGCCAGGCGAGCCTGTTGCGGCCAGGTATCCGTCACGGGCAAATGCAAGCCAGCATCGATTAAGATATCTTTGATTGCATCAGGTGTCATATCTGCCAGCTGGCTGAAGGTATTTATGCCGGCGGCATGCAGGATCGATTGGATCTTTGGTCCGATACCCTCAATTAATTTTAAATCTTCCGGTTTTTCTGGTTTGGGCTCCTCTTCTGGTTTTTTGCGCAGGAGCAAGCAAAGAATCAAAATGAGGACTGCGATCAGGAGCAGCCATACCCACCAGGGCAAACCTTTGGAAGACTCGTTTTGATTGGAACAGCTCGATAGAAAAACTACAGTTGATGAAATCAGGAATAAATATTTTTTCATTTCCTCTCCTTTCTTATAAAAACCTGATTGCGATTCAAATCGATTGTAACTCAAATTCAAAAGCAAGGGCCAGGCAGGGCTAAGCAGAGACAATTCCATGTTTTGCGGGATGGAGCTCTTTGAAATCCACGCATAAAGAATAAATAAAGCTCAGAAACTGCTCAAATTGCCATAAAATAATAGTTGAATAATTTTCGATATGTAATATAATAATAGTACAGTTCGAGGATTGTCTGATGCAAAAAACAAAACAAATTCAATCATATCCTGCCCGAAGCCAATGGCGACAGCATTTGTCTCGGGTCATCGGGCAAGGTAAGCCCGAAGGAGATGAAAAGGATCATGAAGTCGATATTGGGGTTCGCCTGCAGGCTTTTCGGCAAATGCGAGGGTTTTCTCAACGTGCCCTGGCAAAAAAATGCGGACTGAATTTTAATACCCTCAGCCTGATTGAAACCGGGAAAACCTCGCCAAATGTCAGCACGCTTCAGCAATTGGCTTTTGCTCTGGACGTCCCTGTTACAGCATTTTTTGAGCCGGTCAGAGAGCAAGCGAAGGTCGTCTATCAGAAATCAGGTCGACGCACAATGGTAGATCTACCCCAGGGCGTTTTTGAAGATTTGGGGGGTGGATTGGCGGTTGGGGAAGGCACGCCGCTGCTAATGACCCTCAGACCGCATACAACGAGCAAAGCAAATCCAATTGTGCACACCGGCCAGGAATTTGTTTTCTGTTTGGAAGGAGAGATCACGTTCTATTTGGATGAACAACCTTATCAGCTGTTGCAAGGGGATAGTTTGATTTTCGAAGCGCACATCCCGCATCGCTGGGAAAATCGCCACGACAGAGAAGCAAAAGCATTGCTGATTATTTGTCCTGCAGAAAAAAATGATCGCTCTGTGGCACAACACTTGAGTGAACCGTCCGAATCTGGTGGATAGTATTTAATTTATCGATCTGAAGGGATCGTTTTAATATATAATAAGAAAGCTCCTTTTTTCTGAATAAAGATTGGCACAAATTGATTTTATCGACGAAGAACACACAGCAGGATCATGGATGAATTTTGGAGATGTTAATGTCTATTGATAATACATTTATTGCAGTTCTTATAGCGAGCGGGTTAGCATGTCTGGTCACGACCATCGGAATTTATGTGATCAACCATTACTCTGAGTGGGGAAAACGGAATGTGGCTCATTTTATGAGCTTTGCCGCAGGCGTGTTAATCACCGTCTCGCTCATGCATATTTTGCCTGAAGCCTATGAAATGAACAGCAAGGCGCCCAGTTTTGTTCTGATCGGGTTTATGGGATTGTATGTTTCCAATCGTATTCTGGATCGTTATCGTTTTCATAGAAAAGATCATACGGATTTGTCATTCGGCCTCATTCCGATGATTGGAATTGGTTTGCATTCCTTTATAGACGGTGTTATCTATTCGGTAACTTTTAACGTGAGTATTTTTATGGGCGCTTTAGCTGCCATAGGAATGGTGTTACATGAATTCCCAGAGGGAATTGTCACCTACTTGCTTTTGGATCGGGGCGGGATGAGTAAAAAGAAAGCCATATGGTGGTCCTGGATTGCGGCTGCTTTCTCAACGCCATTAGGTGCAATGGTTTCATACCCTTTCATTCATGTCATTGACCAATCAATTTTGGGCTTGTTGCTGGCATTATCAGCAGGAGCGCTGCTCTATGTGGGGGCAACCCACTTGCTGCCTGCTGTGGAAGCCGAGGAAAAGGAATTTACCCTGGTGTCTCTTTTTTTGGGGATCGCAGTTGCGGTGATCATCGTGTTGGTTGAAAGATAAGAAGATGGATCAGACTCTAAAAAAAATTGAAGCCTCAGTTAAAAATTTGTTAAAAGAATTACCTCCAGAGGTAACCCTGGTTGCCGCTGCAAAAACCCGAACACTTGAAGAGGTGGAAGCGGCTATTCGGGGCGGGATACGGCACGTGGGATACAATTATGTTCAGGAAGGCCTTCCGATCATTGAAGCGGTCGGTGATCGTGTGAAGTGGCATATGATCGGACACTTGCAGCGTAACAAAGCAAAATTCGTGGCAGAGCATTTTGACGTGTGTGAGACGGTGGATTCCCTGCGGTTGGCAAAATATCTTGACCAACGCTGCGCAATGGTGGGGAGGGAACTGCCCGTTCTGATTGAGATCAATAGCGGGGAGGAAACGAATAAAAACGGCGTGCTGCCCGAGAATCTTGTGGCGTTGATTGAAAAGATCAGTCAGCTGAAAAACATTAAAATTCAGGGCTTGATGACGATGGGACCCCGGTTTGGCAACCCTGAACAGAGTCGTCCGTATTTTCAATTAACTCGAAAGGCATTTGAAAGCATCAAAGCACAAAAATTCCCCAATGTTGACATGCGCTATTTGTCGATGGGGATGAGCAACACCTATAAAATTGCGATCGAAGAAGGCGCCAACATCATTCGCATAGGTACACAGTTGTTTGGTGAGCGTGAATAAGAAAAAGCGCCGGATCTTAACACGGGAACTGGAACTTTATTCTGATGCAAAGCTCAGGAAAGACGCTTGAGATCGCCTGTGTATCCCATGAAACAGATCCTGGAATTGCGTTCATCCCAGTTGGGGAACACAAGGTTTTACTGAATGATGCAGCCTCACAGATGTTTAATGCTTGATGACTCCTTTCGCCCAGGAAAAGAAGATCTTATATTTTTTAGCCACGAAATTTAAGGAATTGAAAATAGACCATGGCCAAGATATCTTTAGAAGAACTTAACCGGATGATTTATCCACATTGTGGACAGGAAGATCCTGATGTGGTTTTAGGAGCAACCTTTGGGGAAGATGTCGCTCTGACCAGAATTGGGTCGACATTGCTGGCTTCACATGTCGATCCGATCATTGGTGCCGTTCAAAACATTGGGTGGCTGGCAGTGCATGTTGCCTGCAATGATATTGCTACCTGCGGTGCGCCGCCACGTTGGATCCAGGTGCTGGTGCTGGTGCCAAAAGATGAGGGTGAGAAACGTCTGCAGTCGATTATGGAAGATATTGGACGGGCTGCCAACGAAGTTGGCGTTACAGTGATCGGCGGACACACGGAGTATTCAGATAGCATCACGCGCGC
>LSQX01385502.1_pt1 | contig 11734 bp, 13 predicted proteins | sample 654561 | NCBI WGS metagenome assembly LSQX01 (sample SAMN04489861, study PRJNA283612) | anaerobic digester metagenome | isolation source: 4 biogas reactors fed with cattle manure at either 37C or 55C with and... | place: Denmark: Kongens Lyngby | collected 2014 | reverse complement strand
TTATTCTTCTCATGGGCTTTTGCAAAGCCTTTTATAAGGGTTGGGATGTCCTTGACTTTTGTAAGACGTGCGGCAATACCAATAATCAGTTCGTCGGTGTTATATGGAACTTTGTATTTCTCAAAATAATCCTGTTTTGATACATCAGGCATTTTCTTTTCAAAATCAATACCGTTATATATCGAAAACATGTTATATGCTTCAAATCCTCTAGATATCAGGGTTCTTGCGAATTGCTCTGTAACTGCAACATGAAACCTGATTATCCTCAATGCAAAGGTATTGAACAAGCCAATGGTAGCCTGTTTGAATATATTATGCATATAGTCTTTTCGGTAATCGGAGTGTATTGTTGTGGTAACACATGCACCTCTGTGGTTTTTTAGAAACAGGCCCATCATGTTGGCTTTTGCTCCATGACAGTGCACTATGTCAGGTTTAAAGTTGTCATATATCAAAAAAAGGTCATGGATATCTTTAAATATGATACCGCTTTTTATTTCCACTACATCAATACCTGCATCTTTTGCGGTTTTGGCAAAATCCCCATACCGAAAGGAGACAAGCTTTAAGGTATTCGAACCAGAAAGCTCTTTCACCAAAGAAATTATATGGGTTTTCGCTCCACCGATATCACCGCCGCCTGCAAGATGCATTATCCTCATATGGACCTCACTTTAAGTTTTCAGGATTGAGACACAGAAGCTCCTCTACTACGAATATTCCGTTTTTACGGATAAGCGTGTCATCAAACCAGATTTCGCCTCCGCCATACTGTTCTGTCTGTATACATACCAAATCCCAGTGAATTGCTGAGTTGTTTCCATTTGGGGCTTCATCATAGCAGGTACCTGGAGTAAAGTGGAAGGAGCCACATATCTTCTCATCAAAAAGAGTATCCTTCATGGGGTCTAATATATATGGGTTGACACCTATTGCAAATTCTCCGACATATCTTGCGCCTTCGTCAGTATCAAGCGTCTTATTCAAATGCTCGGTATAGTTTGCTGTCGCTTTTACTATCCTGCCTTTTTCAAATTCCAGACGAATATTTTCAAAGGTTTTACCTTCATGCACTGAAGGAGTATTAAAGGTAACATAGCCGTTTACTGAATCTCTTACAGGAGCAGTAAATACTTCTCCGTCAGGTATGTTCATTTCACCAGCACATTTAATGGCAGGTATGTCTTTTATGGAAAAAGACAGGTCGGTACCTTCTCCCTTAATATGCACTTTATCGGTCCTGTTCATAAGTTCAACAAGATTATCCATTGCATCGCTCATCTTCTTGTAATCAAGTGTGCATACATCGTAATAGAAGTCTGCAAACTTTTCGGTATTCATGCCTCCAAGCTGAGCCATGGACTGATTAGGGTATCTTAAAACGCACCATTTTGTTGATTTAACCCTCTGGTCAAAGGAAGGTTTCAGTATTTTAGAAGCTAAAGATAGTTTTTCCGATGGAACAGTGCTCATTTCATATATGTTCTGACTGGAACGTATAGCTATATATGCATTCATCTTCTTCATGAAGTTCAAATCTCTTTCATTCATGATTTCCAACTGTTCTTTTGTTATATTCTCATACAGTTTTGGCGAAGCTGACTCGTCAGATATCTGTACGAAAGGCAGTGCTTTTGCTTCATATGCTTTCTCTATGAGCCTCTTAACCAGATCGTTATTGGTCTCATAAGCCGATATGAGTACTTTCTCACCTTCTTTAAGCCTGCATGAGTAATTGATTAACATATCTGCCAGTTTTTCGTTTCTTGGATCTTTCATTTTTCCCTCCGTAATTTATCAGTCTTGTATTTCATATGTTATTGTATGTCTGTATGTGCCTGTAAATAACTGGTCTGGTTCTTTATTGTATGTATATGAAAATTCATCAAGATATTTCATATTTATATACCCAGTCTCTTCATATGTATCAATGGTTCCTGATATATTAATTTCATATTCGTAAGTATCTGAAGGTTCAGGACTGCTTTGCTGGATATCAGTCCTTTTTACTGTAATTGATGTGTTTCCTGTAAAACTTCCAGTAAGAGCTGTTTTGTCATAAGTTCCTTCTATGTATAACTTAGTTATAGTAATTGTCTGTGTTTTTGATGTGCTTTGCTGTATATACTCATAATCAGATATATCTATAACAAAACTGTTATCTGAATTTATTATCAGATTTCCATTATTATGCACCGCATAATCTATATACTCATCTGCTGAGTCACCAAAGGCGGATAACTCAAACAAGAGGACAGGAGTTATCTCATAAGTCGTGTCTTTGTTTTGTTTACATGAAGACAATATAGCTAAAGTCAGCAGTATTAATGCGAGCAATGTAAGTGTTTTGGAAAACTTTTTCATAAATCTACTCCGTTTAGATATATATTATCATAAAACATAGCATGTTTGATTGTAAATGATTTAAGTTTGATTTAAACTGTAATATGACATGGAGGTATTAATATTTATGAAGAGATCGGAAATACTGGTTCCAATATTCACACCGTTCAAAGAAGATCAGAGCGTTGATTATGAAGCACTTAAGAAACTTGTAAGATATGTTCTTGATAAGGGAGCTGACGGATTGTACACAACAGGTAGTTCAGCTGAAACTTTTCTTTTAACTGAAGAAGAAAGAATGAAGACCTTGGAAGTCGCTGCAAAAGAAGCTGATGGATCAACTATCGTAGCTCATGTCGGGGCACCTGGCACTGCTTTAGCTATTATGTATGCAAAGCATGCAAAAAGCGTAGGAGTTGATGCAATAGCTTCTGTTCCTCCTTTCTACTATGCACACGGGCAGGAAGCTATAAAGAAGTACTATACAGACATAGTTGATGCATGCGGTGTAAAAATGATGGTATACAATATCCCAGGAGCAACAGGCGTAAATATGGGAGTTAACCAGATAAATGATCTGTTATCTGATGACAGGATTTATGCCATGAAATATACAGCTCCTGATTACTATATATTAAACAGAATTGTTGAGCAGTCTAAAAAACCCATATACAGCGGTAAGGATGAAGCATTTGCGTATGCGCTTATGGCAGGAGCAACAGGTGCGATAGGTACATCCATGAATATATATCCAGAAGCTTTTGTACAGATAAAAGCTGCTTTTGATAAGAAAGATATAGCAGCAGCACAGAAATTACAGAACAAGCTTAATAACCTTATACAGCCCATGGTTGACAGCGGGACTTCTCTTGCAGCTATGAAATATGTATCAAAACTTGTAGGTATTGACTGCGGAGGAGCAAGAAAGCCTTTTAAAGAGCTTACAAAAGAATATATGATAAAATTGGAGCAGGCAGTAAGAGATAATGCGTTCTAAAAGAACAAAGAAGAGCAGATACAGACTACTTAAAGCAATAGGGATTTTCCTATTGCTTGGTATTTTACTATTCACATCATTACAGCTATATGTAATGACTTATCCTTTGTCAGATATATTTGATTCTATTGAACAATTAGATGACATAGAAAGGCCTCAGGCGGTTCTTGTTTTGGGAGCTGGCATATTTGCAAGCGGAGCTCCTTCACCTGTACTGAGAGACAGGCTGGACTATGCTTTTGAAGTATATGAATATTATGACAGAAAGATTGCTATCATAGTTTCCGGAGATAACAGCACAGTTGAATATAACGAAACAAAGGCAATGTATGACTACCTGTTGTCAAAAGGAGTAAATGCTGATGATATTTACAAAGATTATGCAGGATTTGATACATATGACAGCATATACAGAACAGAGTATATATTCAAAGTAAACAGCTTAATAATCTGTACTCAGAGATTTCATATTTACAGAGCGCTATACATAGCAAAAAGACTTGGCTTTGAGGCATATGGATATGCTGCAGAGAACAAAAGCATATACAATATGACTTATAACCATATAAGAGAAAGCCTGGCAAGAGTTAAAGCCGTTCTTGAGACAGATATACTAAAAAGAGCGCCAAAGTATTTTGGTGACCCTATACCTGTAAAACCATATGATTAGGTTTCATTGACCGGGTATTTATACAATGATAATATATACATATCCAAATACCTAAGTATACAAAGAGGTGGCAAAATGGAAGATTTCCGATACATTGACAGAGGAAAACCCATACCCAGAGAGCAGTATACCGACCAGCCGTATGTAGTGATAGCTGATGACGGAGCATGGGTCTGCGTTCTTACAACCGCTAATGGTCATGAAGGTGCAGCAGGAGAGCATGTAGGTATAACTATAAGCTATGATAAGGGTGATTCCTGGACTGATCTGTATTTTCTTGAAGGTGATGATGTAAGGGAGTCGGCTTATGGAGTCCTTTTAAAAACATCATTTGGCAGAATCTACTGTTTCTATAATTTCAACATAAATAACGTGAGAAATTTAATATGCAGAAAAGAGCACCTGTCACACAGAGTGGATATGCAGGGAGCTTTTGTATACAGGTACTCTGATGACTGCGGCAAGACATGGTCCAAAAGATATGAAATACCCATAAGGGAAACCAAAGTGGACAGAAAGAATCCGTATGAAGGAAAAGTCAGGATATTCTGGACAGTCGGAAAACCTTTTATTCTTGACAATGATGGTTATGTCATAATCCATAAGATAGGCGATATGCTTACAATATCTGAAGGATGGCTGTTACGTGCAGCTAATATGGATTATGAAAAAGACCCAGATAAGCTTGTGTGGGAGACTCTGCCAGATGGCGATGTCGGACTTATTACCCCAAAAGGAGGAGGATTAATTGCTGAAGAGCAGTCCATGGTGGTTCTTAGCGATAAGAGCATATACTGCGTATACCGTTCCATAGATGGCCACCCTGTAGAGACTTACAGTCGTGATAAAGGGCATACATGGGATGAACCTCAATACAAAAAGTATGCTGATGGAAGACTAATGAAGCATCCAAGAGCTGCAAACTTCGTGTGGAAGTGTAATAACGGCAAATACCTGTACTGGTATCATAACAATGGTAGTAAATGGTATGACAACAGGAACCCGGTGTTTTTATGTGCAGGTGTTGAGTATGATACATCAGAAGGCAAAAGAATTAAATGGTCACAACCCGAAATCGTACTTTATCATGAAGACCCGAGTGTCAGAATGAGTTATCCGGACTATATAGAAGATGACGGAAAATATTATCTTACAGAAACACAAAAACTCGACGCAAGAGTGCATGAGATACCCAACAACTTTTTAGAAAGCCTTTGGAACCAGTTTGAAGCATTAGATATAACAGATGAAGGGCTTCTTGTAGAAAGTGAAGAGCAATCTGTTGTTGAAATACCGAAATTGCCGGAATTCTGTGTTACTGACAGAAAAAGTCCCATATTTGCAACAAAGAGCTTGGAAAATGGTGTAACATTTGAATTCATATACAAAGCAGGAAAGAGGAAAAGGAAGATATTTGATAATCTTGATTCTTCTCAAAAAGGAGTGCTGATTGAACAGATATCAGATTACAGGATTAACATATATATTAATGACGGTATAAATACAAGCTGCTGGAGTTCTGATAAAGAAGTGCTTAAACCAGATGAACGAAATCACATTGCCATAATTATTGATGGTGGACCTAATATCATATCTTACATAATAAATGGCATGTATAATGACGGAAAAGAAGACAGGATATTCGGATTCGGCCGGTTCAGCAGATATTTTAAGGATCTGAATGGAAAGAAAAAAGCATATGTAAACAAAGATGTTAAGAAGTTAAGGATCTATGACAGAGCACTATTAACATCAGAGGTAATTTCTAACAGAAGAGGATATATTAATAAAGGCATTTTAAAATAGAGGAGACATAGATATGAAAAAACCAATAGACATAGTCGAAAAGGTAATGATTAACGGTATAGAGCAGAAGATTCATGTAATCGGAACAGATATTAACAATCCTCTTATTCTTTTCATCCACGGAGGACCTGGCGTAGTAAACAGGCACAATGTATCGAAATACATGTCAGGCATAACTGACAAAGTGACAATAGTCGGTTGGGACCAAAGAGGTACAGGCGGAAGCTATAAAGGGGCCAAGAAAGAGGATATGAATGTGGATACTTTTGTAGAAGATGCAAGGGAACTGACGGAATATCTTTGTAAAAAATTCAATAAGGATAAGATATACATACAAGGACATTCCTGGGGGTCATGTGTAGGCACTTTGTTAGCATACAAATATCCAGAGAATATAAAGGCATATTTCGGACAGGGACAGCTTGTAAATGGCATTAAGAACGAAGAAATGAGCTATGATTATGTAATGGAAAAAGCGAAAGCTGCTGGTGATGAGAAAGATGTCCAGAAGCTTTTGGAAATAAAAAGACCTGTAAAAGGACTTTATGTAAACAACCCGATAAAAGATCTTACAGCACAAAGACAGCTTTTGAATAAATACGGAGGAGCAGCAGTTAAATGTTCTTCAATGTGGAAAAGCACTATTAGTCCGATACTTTTTTCATCAGAATATACATTGTCTGACATAATAGGAGTTTTAAAAGGTTACAGCTTTTCTTTAAAGCACATGTGGGAAGAAGTAATTAAACTGGACTTTGCCAAAGACTGCACAAGGTTTTCTATACCTATGTTTTATCTTATAGGGTCTTCTGACTACAATACCCCTTTTGAACTGTCATATGAATACTATAATTCAATTGAAGCACCTGTTAAAGACTATATATGGTTTAAAGAATCAGCACACAGTCCGTTAGCTGAAGAACCAGATAAATTTGGGAAAACTCTTGTAGAAAAAATCGAACTGATAGAAGCGATGTAGTACATTTAAAGATAATATGTTTTTAAAACATCAATTCAATGGTAGAATAGACAATAGCTAAGAGCAATAGCTAAAAGCAATGCTTTATTCAATTGCTCTTGGATATTACTCAAAGTGTTTGTACAAAAAGGATAAATAATGCTTATATACGGAAAGCTAATTAAAAAGAATATGATACTGACTGAAGAAAAAGCTGAATATACTGATTCGGATATGACTTTTCAGCAGAAACTTACAAACTGTCTTATAGACATATGCAAGAAGATGGACATACAGGTCCCTATATGGATGAATAAGAATACTAAAGAACTGGCTAAGTTCAACAAGACATTTTTTACAGATGAGCAGTTTATGGAAAAAGTATATTTTGACAGATTTGAAATAGAGATGAAAAGGAAGGATTAAATATGAAGAGAAATAAGATAGTAAAAACAATAGCTCTTGCTTTATTGATAGTGATGCTTTCATCAGTCTTGTTCGGATGCAAGATGCAGATGAGCGAAGATGTATTTGTAGTTGGTAATACGCTAAAGGGATCACACAGACTTGTATATTCAATAGTAAATGAAGAACAGGAAATTGACGGAGACCTGATATTCAAATATTCAGTTTTGGATAACGGGTTTACAAAAATGCAGACATATGCTGATTTTGAGACATGGGAGTATAGAGCACAGGTAATATTCAATACACAAACTCTTTTACCGGCTTCTTCATTCAAATCCAATATATATTATTCTGAAAAAGAAGAAGACTGGTCTGTGAATACAGATTACGCGCAGGAGAAGGCAGTTATTATAGCAGTTCAGGAAGATGAAGCAGCTGAAAAAGCGGTAGATAAACCAGCTTTGTATATTGACAATGAAATGGTTAATCTGACTTTAGGATTAATTACAATAGAAGAAGGACAGAGGGTGGATATAAATGTGCTGGTCAGCGAAAGCGCAATGTTTGCCCCTTATGCAATAACCAATGAATTGACTGAAACAATTACTGTTAATAACAAGTCATATGACTGTGTCAAATATACAGCCAAGTATGCAGGATTTTCGCTGTTTACAGCTAAAGAGAGTTATCTGTGGTACACAAATGACGATAGCAGGATACTTGTAAAATATGAAAGCGGTTCACAGATAATGACTTTGAAAGAAGTTATTGAAACACAGGCTGATGACCCATGGTTATTTGAGGAATAATGAAACCTGATAAATTTTTAGAATGGCTACATGTTATTGAGAAGATGAAATGCAATTTTCGACATTCAAAGACATCCTGTAAAAGAGATGAATCTGTAGCAGAGCACTCATACCGCCTTATACTCATGGCATATGTATTAAAGGATATGATACCTGATGTGGACATGAGCAAGGTAGTTGAAATGTGCATAGTTCATGATATAGGCGAAGCTATAACAGGAGATATTCCTTCTTTTGAGAAAACTAAAAAACATGAGGAAACGGAAATGAAGGAAGTTCTGGAGTTTATACAAAAGCTTCCTAAAGAGAGATATCTTCACATTAAAAGTCTTTTTGAAGAAATGGAACAAAAGAAGACAAAGGAAGCAAAAGTCTTTAAAGCATTGGATAAGATGGAAGCTGTTATACAGCACAATGAAGCAGATATATCTACATGGCTGGATATCGAGTATGATCTTCAGAAAACGTATGGTATAGAAGAAGCAGAACCTTTTGAATTCTTAAAAGATCTAAGACAACAGGTACTGAAAGATACTGAAGAGAAGATAGAAAAAGAAGTTAAAGTATAAAACAAAAAGACTGGTATAATGACCAAGATTTATAAAAAATAGCAAATTCAAAGGAAATCCGGCAAATATCATCTTTGCCGGTTATTTATTGCATTTTTAAAGTAATTATTAATTTACTGTAAAATATGCAATATATTAGAGTAAACAAAGAATTTACGGCAAATATCATCTTTGCCGTAAAATTATTGAATTTTAAAGTAAACTATGGTATTCTATTAATAGGGGAGATGAACATGGAAAATAAAAGTGCAATTGAAAGGAAATTTGATATTATAAAGGAGTCATTTGACGGAAAAGCTTTTTTCAGTGTAGAAGATGCGCAGAGTGTATTAAATGAAAAGAAATCAACACTCTATTGGAATCTGCATAATATGGTTGAGAAGGGGTTATTATTACGTATTGATCAAGGTAGATATTCACTTAATTATTACGCATTAGACAACCAGCCTTTTACATCAGTGCTTGCAGATAAGATTAGTAAGATTATATTGGAAACAGGCTTTCGGTACTATATTTCAGGTATTGATGTATTACTTAAGCATATGCAGCATATTCCTGAGAGTTATCCGATAATGCTTTTTGTTGACAGCTACAGTAAAGAGGAAATTGAAGATATTTTATTAAGCAATGGATTTATAACTATCAACTCAAAAGAATTAAAGACAAGAGATACTATTATAAAACTAAATTTACAGAATGATCTCGTTATCCTGTATGAAACTGAGAAATTCGATTATGCAAAAGATGGTTTCGCTTCAAATGAGAAAGCGTTTGTAGATTTATACTATGAAATTACCAGAAGAAAATATCCTTTTCCCATACAAGAGCTGGCAAGAATATATCAGCATATGGAAATGAGGGGAGTAATTGATAAAAAGAAACTTGTACAAGCTGCATATGACAGAAACGTTCATTACGATATGCGTTTTATCGCAGAAAGTAAATATATAAACGAAGAAGCCTTCAAAATCGTAGAAATAATAAGGAGAGAACAGTGATATGCCAAACTATAAGAAAAGCCTTATGCATGGTGAACAATGCTTTAAAAGAGAAACACTTATCCAGAGGATGCAGTTATTAGGATTGAAAAATATTGTGCGTATGGAACTTTTCTTATGAGATCTCGAAATTTTTCTTCAGATACAAAATATTTTGAAGGAGCGGATAGCTCTCAAAGGTGGGGCAGCGGTACAATTCTATATACCTGTTGAGTATCAAAGAACGAGTATAGATATTGATATGGTGTTTTCTGGAACAAAAGAGGAGATAATGAATGTACTTAGAACAATAGAAGAAAAACTAGGTGCAGATGATAATTACTTCAGATTTAGAGAACATATACCGAAAAATCCCAAAACAGAATTGCCATTGTACACATTTTTCGTACCTGTGCCGTCGGCCTGTCTTGATAATGAACTTATAAAAAACAATGGTAAGCAGGAAATAAAGGTGGAATTTATATCCTATCCCTTTAATATTGAGATAAGTAAACTTACGGGGCGGGAGATATTTGCTGTTGATACTGTCAATAATGTATATAATGTTTTGTCCATTAATAACCTATTTGCTGATAAGCTGACTACAATAGGACCTAATACAATAGGTATTCAGTTTGATAGATTTGATGAACTTGTAAAGCAATTGTTTGATATAAATGCTTTGTTACACTTCAACATAGGGTCAATGGATTTTGATGACATTAAAAATAAGTATCTTGAACGAGCACAGCATGAATCAGAGAGCAGAGGACTGCTATTTAATAAAATTAAGATTATTGAAGATGCATTATCCTTGCTTAACCGCATTACAAGAATTGATGACGGCGATGATAAAGAACTTAAGAAATATATAGATGATTTTCATAGCTCATATTTAGGAAAAGCAGGAAGGAAGACAAATTCAGAATGGGCAATAGTTGGTGAGCAGATCAAGTATTTGATGGAATCACTTTTTATACATAACATCAGCAAAGAAAAAATACTTAAAGCATTCAGCATGGAGAATGTTCTACTATTTAAAAACCTCTCTGGCAAGGAAAAAGGAGATATGATTGCAAAAACAAGAAGTCAAATGATTGATACATATAGCTCTTGTTCACCAATAGATGCGAAAGTGCTTAAAGGTAAAAGCCTCAACAGAATTTACTGGTCAATCTTGAGTCCATTAAACGTTGATGAGATAGATAAGTTTATTCAGGAGAAGATAAGGATATATAGTAATTAGAAAACTTAAGTTTTTTGGAAACCTAAAGATAACTTGTCTGCAAAAAATTCAAATTTGTCTGTTGATATAATATGGCCGTAATATTTGTATTGTTTCCGGAAGGAGTGCATGAAGAATATTGCTATTAAAAGAATCATAAGCTTCTGGTCTGTACGGTGAATGTCTCAATGAACTTCTGAGGAGATTAGCATTTAAAAAGTCGAAGCTAAAGCATGTGGAGAGCATGAAGTAGTCCAAAGGATCCATTATCTCTTGCTATAACCATGATTACACAGACACTAAAGACATGAATATCCTGTGCGTTGTTCCTTTCTTTTCTGGGTTGTAGAAGCTCTCTACTATTGAAAGATATGTTCGACCTTTGAGCCTGGCCTGCTTGAGAAAATAAGTCATATTTATTAGATTAGTTATGAATCATATAGTTTTTTTGTGTTTAAAGATTTTTGGTGTTTACTAACAAAAAAGTGACTTAGTATAAAAAATATTGACAATAATAAACTATATGATATAATTAATTTATAATAATAATGAATATTTTTGAGCAAGTATTTTTTGTCACAAAATTTAGGAGACAAGTAAATGAAAAAAAGCAGAAAACTTTTATCAGTAGCAGTATGCGTTTTAATAGTTATGAGCGTTGTAATTCAAGGATTTGCTACTGAAAACAAATTATATGATAATGTAATTGTAAAAACAGATGAATATAATAGTATTACATTGTCGTGGAAAAAAACAAATAGTATAAAAACTAGATCTTATGATAAATCATACATAAATTTATACGAAGTATTAAAAGAAGTGGAAGTAAATAATGAAACTTACATTTATGATTATAATGAATCAAACAATAGAATATCTAAAAAAATAGATAATGAAATAATTGCAAGATATGAGTATGATAATAATTTGCTAATAAAAGAAATATCAGATAATTATACTTTAGTATAT